>Ga0315320_10000136_pt1 | contig 57226 bp, 56 predicted proteins | sample M140m21515metaG_FD_203458 | JGI IMG/M metagenome (GOLD analysis project Ga0315320, IMG submission 203458) | Ammonia-oxidizing marine archaeal communities from Monterey Bay, California, United States - M1 40m 21515 | ecosystem: Environmental > Aquatic > Marine > Coastal | place: USA: California... | reverse complement strand
TTCAAGGAATTTCAGGTAAACGTGATGAGAGGACACTCTCCGTGGAAGAAGGGACGAATATTCGTGTATTCGGCAATCTCGACTAGCATCGTTGCAATCGGCGCTGTGATTCAAAGTCTTGGTGGTATAGACAATGTACCGCCTGCCGTGCTGTGGCTCCTTGGGGCAACAGTAGGAGTATCTGGAGTTTTTTTGCTGATAGATACCGCATATCAATCGATTGTGAAGAAGAATGTTCTATGTATTCATTGTGGTGAATCCAGAAAAATACACTCGTTTTGTATTGCCAGAAAGTGTCCGCATTGTGGGAAATAACATGTGACGCATTGGTAGAAGATCACGCGATCCATGGAGTTGTTCGGAGTGGCGTTCGTAGCATGAAATCACCCAGTACCTGTGTAATCTGGCTTAACGTGTTACTGTTTGAAGTGTCAATATATTGTTATGCCTGCGGCAATTGTGGTGTTGGTATTCAATAAGTTCTTCACGCCGTGAAAGGATTCAAGGGAAATGACACCGAGAGAAACACATGCTCGGAAAAGTTATGAGCGAGATGCTCTTGATGAGAACGGAATTGCGAGTGATCCATTTCATCAGTTCACAACATGGTACGACGAGGCAGTGGCTGCAGGTTTGCCTGAGCCTGAGGCGATGACTCTTTCAACGGCAACCTTAGAGGGTCGGCCTTCTGCTCGGATTGTTCTGCTTCGGGGGTATGACGAGCGTGGCTTCTGTTTCTTTAGCAATTACGCCAGCCAAAAAGGACGGGAGTTAGCTGTCAATCCGTATGCCGCCGTGACGTTTCACTGGGTCGAGTTGGAGCGGCAGGTTCGGATTGCGGGTCGAGTGGAAAAAGTAAGTGCAGCGGAAAGCGATGCTTATTTTAAAAGCCGTCCCGCTCAGTCACGGATCGGTGCCTGGAGTTCACCACAGAGTGAGGTGATTGCAAGTCGAGACACACTGGAGCAGCTCGTGAAGGAGTATCAAGAAAAGTACTCTGACGAGGCGGCGATCCCTCGGCCTGAACACTGGGGTGGGTACCGGGTTCTCCCCGAACGGATTGAGTTCTGGCAGGGACGTCCGAGCAGGTTGCATGACAGGCTGAGGTTCAGCCGTATTGAACAGGAGTCGTGGACATTGGAACGGTTGGCCCCGTGAGGGTTGCGTCAGCAGATTTGGAATCACAATGACCTGTTGTGTGCCGTGTGGCCTGTCAACCGTTAACAACTTGTCACCGGCAAGACTTCATTTGTGAAGTGTCATGTAGTGTTGCGACTGATTCATTAGTCGCGTTGAGTATCAGTAATGTTTAACAAGTTGATTAAACGTCATGAAATATAAGTGTTCAATGAAAAAGGGTATGGGCGAAGAGGTCCTAGTCAAGTGCTGGAAAACAAGTGTGTTCTGAACTGTAACTCTTTTTATGACTCTTGTGCCGGATGCTACTTTTTAAGGCAGACAAATTTGCTTTTGTTTCCTCTGGTTGTCTCGTACTTCTTGAGTTGATTTCGAGAGAACAATCCTACATCGCGATGGCATTTGGACGCGGACTGATCACTGAAATTGCACCCTTTCAGCAAACGTTTTCATTACTTGACCCTGTGGTAAACAGAATTGGATTTAACGGGTCGTTCATAACCTCTCCAACCGCAGTGGACGGTGTCCATTTTTCATGATCAAGCGCCTGATTCGGATTCGTCGGTTCTGCGAGTTTCATGTTACAGTCCATATAAATTACGGTGTGAACCTTTCGTGGACGAGCCGTACTATTCGGCCCTGCTCGATGTAAGGTCCACCCAAGATGAAACGACACATCACCCACCTCGTACGGCTCGATCACTTGAACAACTCCCTGATCTTTTATTTCTTTGTGGATCAGTGCCTCAGAACTATCCGAAATAGGAAGATCTCTTCCTATCCGTTTGCGATGACTTCCCCGCCCAAAACAAAGAGGCCCCTGTTCCAGGGGTACCGCGTGCAGCGGGATCCACGCGGTGACAGACAAGCTGCTTTTCATTGGCCAATATTGTTGATCGGCATGCCAGGGCGTAAAACCACCAGACGGCTCCTTATAAAGTGCCTGGTCGTGCCACAGCCGAACACCGCTTGAGCCGAGCAAGTCGGTTGCTATTCCAGCGAGTCGCTTTGAAAATGTGAGCCGTCGGGCGTTCTCACTTTTCTTCCACAGGTTTCCCACCTGAATAAATGCCTTCGAATAGGTATCACGTTCCTCCATCGGCATGCCGTCTAGATGGTTATGCGCGAATGTGAGTCGGGAAATCTCTGGTTCAAAGTGCTGGAGCGTTGCTGCATCAAAGACATTTGGTAGTTTTAAAAACCCGTCTTCTCGAAACTGAACCACCTGGTCTGATGTCAGGTCATATGCTTGTTCCAAAAGTTGAAGATCAATCATTCCCCGGTCCTGTCTTTGTCGAAGGATTGAGCGTCACATTTCCGCTACCCCTTTACGCATGAGGCAATTTGCTTACAACGCCTGCAAAGTATCAGGAAATGCTCCTAACTGGATGCTCCACTTTCCAAAATTTATCTTTGTTGGCAATCAATGCAGACGGCATACGCGATGCGTCCTTCACACTCAAAAGATAAACTAGGAATTCGCACCGTCATTAGTGGGGAGGACTCTTTTTAGGACTTCTCATTAAGCATTATGACTACTTAAAGAGTCGCATTGAGTATCAGCAGGAATCGCTGAGTGCACCAAAAGCCGGAATACCGGCTTTAATGATAAAAGTGAATGGGCGAAGAGGGATTCGAACCCCCGACCCCCTCGGTGTAAACGAGGTGCTCTAACCAGCTGAGCTATTCGCCCTCTAAGGATTCTTAAGTGTAACCCACAGTTTTGTCTGTGGCAGGCCCATCATGCGAAGCCCGTGAATTTAGGCTCACTTCCCTTCGCTGCTGGTTTCTGCAGCCGGTTTTGCCGGTATTATTGTTCGAACACCAAGTTCCGCGAGTTGTTTTGTATCGACATGTCCGGGTGCTCCGGTCATTAAGTCACTCGCGCGCTGTGTTTTTGGGAAGGCAATCACATCACGAATTGAGTCAAGATGGCCAAAGAGCATGACCCAACGATCAATGCCGAGGGCAATACCGCCGTGTGGAGGTGCACCGCTTGCCAACGCGTCTAGAAGAAAGCCAAATCGTTCTTGTGCATGATCAGGCGAAATGCCGAGGAGTTCAAAAACTTTTTGCTGAGTTGCTCTGTCATGAATTCTAATTGTGCCGCCTCCTGCCTCAGATCCGTTGATAACAAGGTCATAAGCAACTGCTCGACACTCCGCTGGATTCGACGTCAGTTTTTCCAGGTCGTCAGGATGAGGCGCGGTGAAGGGATGATGCATCGCGGCCCAATTACCAGATTCTTCATCATGGGCAAACATTGGGAAATCAATTACCCATGATACATGCATGGTACCTTCGTCATACATGTTGAGTTTTTTACCAAGGTGTTTCCTTAGCGTGTGAAGTGTTTTGCAGGTCACGTCAAAGCTGTCAGCTGAGATCAGTGCAAGGTCTCCTGGCTTGGCGTCGAGGGATGCCCGTATATTCTCTGCAACGGCAGAGCCAAGGTTTTTTGCCACGGGTCCTGTCCACGATCCAGAAGCATCAAGCTTCAGCCAGACTAGGCCTTTTGCGCCCGCGTCGACTGCCATTGCCGTCAAGGCATCGAGGTCTTTCCTGGAAAATTGTTCAGCGGCACCAGAAACAAGAATTCCTCGGACGTTTCCACCGGATTCAACCGCACTTTTGAAAACACGGAAGTCACTCTCCTTGGTGCCCTCAGTCAGATCAATAATTTCGAGACCAAACCGTAGATCCGGAGCGTCATGGCCGTAGCGATCCATGCACTCAGCCCAGGTCAATTGGGGTAACGGAAGGGAGATGTCGATATTAAGGATTTTCTTGGCTGTCTTGACGACAAGATCTTCGATAACACTTGTTACATCGTTGGCGTCAACAAAAGACATCTCGATATCGAGTTGTGTGAACTCAGGTTGTCGGTCTGCTCGAAGATCTTCGTCACGAAAGCATTTTGCTACCTGCACGTATCGATCAAACCCGGCAATCATTAAGAGCTGCTTATAAAGTTGTGGTGACTGCGGCAGTGCAAAGAAGGCACCGTGGTCAAGTCGGCTTGGCACGAGGTAGTCGCGGGCTCCTTCCGGAGTACTTCTGCCAAGCATTGGCGTTTCGACATCGATGAAGCCGAGTTCATCAAAGTGATCCCGCATGATTTTTACTATACGGCTTCGTAATAATAAATTGTTTTGCATGTCGGTTCGCCGAAGGTCAAGCCAGCGATTTTTGAGACGGACTTCTTCTCCGGGTAATTCTTTTGCTCCCGGTTGAAAGGCTGGTGTGTCAGCCTCATTGAGGATTTCGAGATTGCTACAGACAACTTCGATTTCACCGGTAAGCAGTTTTGGGTTCGTGGTGCCCTCTGGACGTCTTCCAACACGACCGGTTGCAGAAAGGACCCATTCGGATCTTGCCGCTCGAGCTCTCTCCATAACATCTGGCGGTGCATCAGGCCCAATGACAATCTGAGCTTTTCCCCAGCGATCTCTAAGGTCAATGAAAATAACACCCTTGTGGTCGCGAACGCGGTCTACCCAACCACACAAAGTGACGTTTTCTTCAAGATGGTTTGAGCGCAATTCACCGCATGTATGAGTTCGTAGCACGGTATGTGAGACCTTTCGCAATGGTTCAGGAAAAGAAAAACATGGTCTTAAGATTTCAGGCGTTTAGTATTGGACGATTGTCCGCGATAGCGACCATTTCTCAAGGTCATGCTCTCAAAATACACTCTGGAGTTCCAAGTGTGTCGAGTGACCTATTCGTCAGAGGACTTTCGGAAGAATTCTGGATAGACCAGGAGACCGACAGTCAGGAGGATTGAGAGGAGCAGCAAGATAGCGGCCACCAACATGAGGGTTTTGTTGGCAGTAAAGATCGCAGTAAGGCTGAGGACAACAAAAAGAAGCGATATTCCAACGGCTGACAGACAAAGAGCCTGTTCGGTTTTGTTACTAAAATTAAGAAAGGCCATGTGAAGTCTGCCGAAAGAGGAAAATGCATGATACGTTTGGCGTTCACCGAGCAATGTGAGACGCACTCAGGTCCTGAGAATTATTCAGGATCATTCGCAGCTCATCGGGGAGGCTGCCCAGTCTTTTGTCCTCCCGAAAAAGCAAGTTCTAGTTGTTCGTCACTTGTGTCTCCACCCAATTCTTGAAACATCATGCTCGGTTGAATATCACGATTGTGTTGGTACTTGTCACTTGAATATTCTGTGATTGCACCAGTGATTTGATGAAAGAAAATTTGGCATATAGGCACATTTGGATAGATTTTCACCGGTTGGACAGCAAACATTTCCAGTGTCCAGTATCCAGCAAAGCCAACATCACCAAAGCCAGCGGTAACGTGTACGAATAAACCGAGTCGTCCAATCGAACTTCGGCCTTCAATCATTGGGACCAGATTGTGAGTTTCTGTTCGCTCAACCGTTCGCCCCAGGTAGAGCTGATTCGGAGTGAGAACAAGCCCTTCCTCGGGGATCTGCACTCTGGCGACTCGATTGCTTTTTCGCATGTCGAGGACGACTTCTTCGTAGACAAGCAATTCGTCATGTAGCGAAAGGTTGTAGCTGTTGGGGTTCACCCTTTTATCATCAAAGGGGTCAATGTGAATATTTTCGCCAAGTTGCTGCCTGATCTCGTGGCCTGAGAGAATCATTGCGAATTTCCTTACGAAGTGCGGTGGCATTATCCGCGGTCTTGGGGAGCCGGAATTTTGCCGAGACCATAGATAGAGTGTAAGGATTGAATAAAGAAATGTCTCACAAAAAATTCTGATTACTGAGATATTTTAAGATGCTTCGGGACTCCCACCTTTGGGCAAAGGTTTACGAGTCCACAGCCAGCGCACCGAGGTTTACGAGCAAGGCACGTACTTCTGCCATGCTGAATCAATCGGTGGCTTATTACGACCCAGTGGTCTCGAGGGATTTCTCGCATCAGGTCCCTTTCAGCCCGAATCGCATCTTTTGCTTTTGTAAGCCCAAGGCGACGAGAAATTCGGCCAACATGCGTATCTACAACAACCCCCTCTGCCAATCCAAAGACACTACCAAGGACGACGTTTGCTGTTTTTCGGCCAACCCCTGGTAGGGAGGTCAACTCTTCGACCGTTTGGGGAACAATCCCATCAAATTGATCAACGAGTTTGCGGCAGCAACCCTGAAGGTTTTTTGCTTTGGCCCGAAAAAAACCCGTTGTCTTCACCGCATTTTCGAGTTCCTGGAGGCTTGCTTGTGACATTTTGAGGGGGTTTGGCCACTGTTTAAATAGGTCAATGGTGACAATGTTCACCCGTTTGTCAGTGCATTGAGCCGATAAAATTGTCGCGATAAGAAGTTCGAAAGGGTTGCTGAAACGAAGGGAGCAATCTGCGTCTGGGTACAGCTTTTCGAGACAATCTACTATCTGGAGCGAGCGGTCCTTTCTTTGAGCACGAGTTTCCCTGCTCGGCACAATTCTTGCCTGCACGTTGACTGCCGCTGGTTTTGTTGGGAGTTTCGCTTTCATTTTACGCTTCAAGGTACCATAGAGGCTTCGCTCTTGGCGCGTCGATGCTACGATTTCAATGTTCTGCTGCGCAATTGCAGCAATTGTTTCCCAAGGAGATTCGATGGTGTCTGAATTGACTGATCCTTCAGAATATGAACCGCTTTATTTGGCGGGCATAGAAAAATTTAATGAATGCGATTACTACGAATGCCATGAGGTTTGGGAAGAATTATGGACAGAGTATCGCGGTCCATCGAGAAAATTTTATCAGGGACTCATCCAGGCTGCTGTTGCTTTGTATCATTTTGGTAATGGCAACATTCGAGGCGCCCGTAAATTGCACGGTAGTGTGCATGGGTATCTTGAGCCTTACGGTCCCTACTATCTCGGCCTTCACCTCAATCAATTTCTTGATGCTTTTGACACTTGCTTGAAGGAAGTTGCGGCGAGTACTGAAAATTTCCCGAAAATAGATCTTGATCCAGAAACATTACCGGAAATACATCTGGATCCCCCGCCTTTAACAACCAGTGGTGCCGCCGATGAATGAAGATTCACTCGCATTTTCACCAGATCAATTTTCGGGACTCGCGAGACTGTTTCCGCTTCCAAATCTTGTGATGTTTCCGCATGTGATGCAGGCCATGCATATCTTTGAGCCGCGATACCGGTCCATGTTTGAAGAAGCGGTCTCAGGCGACAAACTTATTGCCCTTGGTGTCTTATCACCTGGCTGGGAAGTCGATTATGAAGGGCGGCCTACCCTCGAGTCGACTGCGTGTCTCTGTCGGATAGCGACATATCAGCAGACTCCAGAAGGAACCTATAATGTTCTGCTCCTAGGGGTTCGACGAATACAGTTGCGAGACGAACTGCCACCAACCAAGCCTTTTCGAGTTGTTGAAGCTGGAATCATTGAGGATGAACTGCCCCCTCAGTTCTCGGATCAAGAGGTTTCAACCATGCAGCGGCAACTTCTCGCGGCCTTTAAGCGATCGATTCCAAAAATGCCAACATCGTATGACCAGATTGATGAACTTCTTGGTAGTCAAATTACTTTGGGGATGCTCGCAGATATTGTTGCCTACACTGCCGAGTTAAGCTTGGGAATTAAGCTCTCGCTACTGAAGACTAGCAATGTGTATGAACGCGTGCAGGTGTTGCTCAATGTGCTGGGTAAAAGTAGTCAGGCAGGAGTGGTCTCACGAACGTTTCCACCAGCCTTTAGTGTGAACTGACTCTCTGTATTCATTGCACTTGACGTGATTAAAAGTACTCAGCACATCAATCAATAGCTCTGGTGGCTGAAAAGATAAAAAATGCCAACTTCGCTTGTTTTTAAACGTTCGAGAAATCGATGTTTTTCATGGTGGTTGAGTGTAGACTAGGCGATTCACGTGCCATGCTGTGGACAGCATGTTTTTTTGGGACATGAGAGTAGGTTTTAGGACGCAAGAGATGAGTGAAGGTCGCGACGTGTTAGATGGCAGCCAGCAAGGTACCAAGCAGCAGGTGGGTGTTACGAATGGTGTTGATCACAAAAGAATCGAAGCGGCTGTTCGGGAGATTCTTGCGGCAGTTGGTGAAGACCCAGATCGCGAAGGATTGCTTGAGACGCCAGCTCGTGTTGCACGCATGTATGCGGAAATGTTTAGTGGCTTGCACGATGAGCCACGGCGGCACCTGGGGAAATTATTTACTGAAAAGTATGATGAACTTGTCCTCGTTCGAGACATAGCGTTCAACAGTATTTGTGAGCATCATCTTTTGCCTTTTATGGGGCATGCGCATATTGGTTACATACCGAACGGCCGTGTGTTGGGTCTTAGTAAGTTAGCAAGAGTCGTAGAGGTGGTATCTCACAAGCCGCAAGTTCAGGAGCGAATGACAGAGCAGATCGCAGATTTACTCGAGCATGATCTCGGGGCCAAAGGAGTTGCTGTGGTGATAGAAGCGTCTCATACATGCATGACGATTCGTGGTGTCCGGAAGCCAGGGAGTGTCTGCGTGACCTCAGCAATAAAAGGTATTTTCCGAGATAATGTTTCGAGCCGAGCTGAAGTTATGTCACTCATCAGTGGGAAGAGTTGAGTGTACTCTGGTTCGTGTGCAAGACAGTTCGGTGCCTGGTCGTATTGATGTTATTCTTTGCACGTGCTCTAAGGATATGGTGAAGTTCTGAAATGAATCTGCTCGTTGATTTTCTTTGCCGCTTCAGTTTCGGGTTGGCTTTAGCTCTTTGCTTCACTCCATCAACGCTTGTGCCAAGCGGATTCTTTCGTGTGAATACCCTTGTCTTGCTTGGTATTACCACATTAGCAGCGCTTCTGTCATCGACGCTTGGTTTGTCTGTAAATATCTGGCTCTTGTCGACGGCAGCACTTGTTGCTTGGTTCGGAAGTGTGTTTTGGTATGCGGATCGGCGGTTGGCAGGCCTTAGTTGTTGTGGCGTAGCGGCCACGTTTTGTGGTCTTGCCACAGTCCAGTTCGGTGAGTCAACAATTGCCCAAGCTGGCGTGCAAATGCTTTCAGGATGCTTGATTGGGTTTACGGTGAACGCGATGCTTCTTGGGCACTGGTATCTCAACGCACCAGGAATGCGAGTCGACGTTCTACGTCGCTCGATTGATCAGACATTGTTTGTGTGGGGACTTTTATTTTGCTCGGTCGTAGTCATGGTTGTTTGGAACTTTAATACCGGTGCACATGCCGACGCTACGCTTTTTAGTAATATTTTTCGGGCGGTTACCTCGGCGACCTCTGGAGGGACCGGGAGCCTTGATGAGACCGGGTTAGCGTTACTATGCCTTCGATGGCTTGCTGGACTCCTTGGGTTGCCAGTACTTTTGTGGATGAGTCGTATGACTCTGGATATTCCTAACACTCAAAGCGCGACAGGAATTCTGTATGTAGCATGCCTGGCTGTTATTTTGGGAGAGTTGACTGCACAACTTCTCGGAATGACGGAGGTACACAAGAACCCTATTAGGCGTCAAAATCAAGAGAAAATCCTGGCCGAAGGTAAAGAATGAATATTGTGTGCGCATGCCCAAACTGTAGCGAGGGCATTTATCAGTCCCATGTTGAAAAGTCTGTGTCGCTCACATGCCCTGCATGTGAGCGAAGTATTACAATTCCGGATAATGCGATTCAGTTCGCCGCAAAAGATGTCCAGCCTCAACTTATTCGTTGTCTTATTTGCCCGAGCACGGAGCTGTTTGTGAGGAAGAATTTTCCACAACGGCTGGGTGTTGGAATTGTGGTCGTTGGGCTTGCCATGAGTTGCGTCACATGGGGGTACCGTGATTTATTCTCAACGTTTGCCATTCTTTTTAGCACCGCCTTGCTCGATGTGATTTTGTTCTTTGTCGTTCCTGATTGTCTTACATGTTATCGCTGCGGAGCGCGATACACTGGGACCGACGGAATGAGTGGGTTTGGAAACTTTAATCTCGAAACTCATGAAAAATATCGGCAGCAGGTTGCAAGAGAGCAGCAATCAACTCGTCTGTCCGGAGGAAAAAAGGCAGATGCTTAATTGATAGAGGGAGGCCTTGTGTGAAGGAAAATATGACGCAACAAAATGGCGATTTTAAAACGGGCGGCATCATCGGAGAGGTTTCAGTGAAACTTTTTGCAGGGCTGGCCGAGTCAGCTGGAACAAAAGAACTTCGCCTTGCTGTCAAGCGGTATACAGTCGCAGGTGTTCGCGGTGCCCTAGAGGCCAGGCTGCCACAGGCTGCCTCACTGCTTTCTCGGAGTGCGATTGCTGTTGATGGTCGTTATGGAGCGGAGGACCAAATCCTTCACTTAAAATCAGAAATAGCTGTAATCCCACCGGTTAGTGGAGGTTAGGCGAGTGTTTCAGTTTGATCTCACTGATGATCCTATTGATACGTCCCTCGTGCTTTCGACGGTTCTGAGTGCGAGTGCTGGAGCGAATGTGTTGTTTACTGGTACGACGCGACAGGAAACAGAAGGTGTTATTACAGATTGGCTTGAATACGATGCATACAAACCGCTTGCTGAAAGAGAATGTATTCGGTTGTACGAGCAAGCGGTTAGGAAGTTTAGGATCATTAATTGCTCCATCGTTCACCGACTAGGGAAAGTTTCTGTTGGTGAGGTAAGTATCGCTGTTGCCGTGTCCGCTGTTCATCGATCTGAGGCTTTTGCGTCGGCATCGTGGCTATTAGATAGAATCAAAGAAGATGTCCCTGTCTGGAAACGGCAGGTTAGCGACACTCAGACTTTTTGGGTTCATCCAGAACAAAAAGGAAATGCACCGCAAGATTTTAAGGGGTTTCCTCAGGAGTGTAACAATGACATGCCCTGAAGTAGATGTAGGTAAGCCCCGAGGTGTTCTTGTTGATCAATTTGGTCGGCATCATGTTGATCTCAGAGTAAGTGTTACCGACCGATGTAATCTTCGGTGTACATACTGCATGCCGCTCGATGCGTCGTTTATGAGCCAACAGAAACTTTTGAGCTTTGATGAAGTGACGAGATGTGTGCGGGTCGCGTCTGAAATGGGCGTGCGAACCATTCGTTTAACGGGTGGTGAACCACTCATGCGGCCCGATCTACGAAGGCTTGTCGAGCAGTTGGTGCAAGTGTCCCGAATTAAAGAAGTTGCCCTTACCACGAATGGCCTGTTGTTAGCTGACCAGGCTGCTGGTTTAGCCCAAGCTGGATTGTCTCGGCTCAACGTGAGTCTCGATAGCCTTGATGAAAGTCGTTTTGAAAAAATAGCTCGACGCTCAGGGCTTCAGAGAATTCTAGAGGGACTCGAAGAAGCTCGTCGGCAGGGGTTTCGGTCAATACGGATCAATGCGGTGTCGATTCGTGGGCTCACTGAGCAAGAGATCGTGCCACTCGCAAAATTTTGTCGCGAGCGGGGGTTTCGCTTAAGATTTATTGAATTCATGCCGTTAGATGCGGATGATGTATGGTCTCGTAACCATGTTTTAACGGGGCAAGAAGTTCGCCGAATACTTGAGATGCACATTAGTCAATTAAAACGAATAGAATCAGAAGATTCAGGGCAGCCCTCCGTTGACTATAGTTATGCTGACGGTCAAGGAGTCGTTGGATTTATAAATCCAGTGTCTCATCCGTTTTGTGATCGCTGTGATAGATTGCGGCTTACTGCGGATGGGCATTTTCAGAATTGCCTTTTTTCAACAACGGATTGGGATGCCCGAGCATTGTTGCGTGATGGTGGAACGGACAAAGACTTAGGTGTTCTCTTAGCCGCATGCGTAAACGCTAAACACTTTTCGCATGGTATTGGCACTGAATCTTTTCGACGACCGGCAAGGGCGATGTATCAAATTGGAGGATGAGTAACCTTCAAGAAATTGCACTGGAACGATGTAGTGAACAAAGAGGATAACCACCCACTAAGGCGATATCTCGATAACGCGGCAACCACGTGGCCAAAGCCAGAGGCTGTTTGGCGGGCGTGGGAACAGGCGGCGCGAGAAAATGGAGTGACAGTCGGGAAGGGTGTCTATCGCGAAGCATTAGCCGCTGGGAAAATTGTCCATCAGTTGCGCCAAGACGTTGCAGCGTTGATGGGTGTCGCTCCAGAAAGAATATGCCTGCCTTTTTCCGCGACTTTTGGATTAAATCAGGCTATTCACGGTGTGTTGCAGTACGGAGATCATGTTATTGCAACTGCTGCTGACCACAATGCAACACTCCGCCCCCTTCGCTATCTTCAGAAGAAGGGGCAGATTCATCTGACGATTGTTCCATGCGATACGCGAGGCTGGGTTGATCCCGATGAAATTATTCGAGCCTGGCAGACGAATACACGACTCGTTGCTGTGTCGCACGCGTCGAATGTTACTGGCGTTGTTCAGGATGTTAAAACAATTGTGAATATGGTGAGAGAGCGGGAAGCAATCTCGCTTCTCGATGCTTCCCAATCACTTGGTCAGGTACCCTTTTCCAAAGATACGCCAATAGCTGATATCGTTGTTGCGCCGGGTCACAAGTGGCTTTTGGGGATGCATGGGACGGCTGTTCTCTCTGTACGACAAGGGATTTGTTTCGAGCCACTTATCCAAGGTGGTACTGGTTCGAAAAGTAATTCTCTTGATATGCCTGGCGATAATCAGGATTTAATTGAGGTAGGAACACTCGACGTCCCTGCGGTTGCAGCACTGGGAGCCGGTTGTAAGTGGCTTCAGGAAAACGGGGTCGAGTCGGTTGCCTTGGCTTGTAAAGAACTTGTGCAGGCATGCTACGACGGCCTACGTGATATTCCGGGTATTCGTCTCATCACAGCGAACCCAGCGGAAGGTGGTATCGGACCACCGATTATCAGTATGGTCTGTGATGGATACTCGCCTTCTGAAGTTGCAGTCATGCTTGAGCAAACTGATGGTGTTCAGGTACGTTCAGGATATCACTGTGCTGCGTGCATCCATGAATTTTTAGGGACTGCACAAGGCGGAACGGTGCGTGTCTCATTTGGTCCATTCAGTGATATCAGTGACGTTGACGCTGTTGTCTCTGCAACGAAGAAAATAATGCAATAGAGATCGAAGTAAGGAGATGAATAATGGCAGGTGTAAGAAGTGAGGCTTGGTATTCAGGAGGTCTACGCTTTGAATGTACGCAGTGCGGAGACTGCTGCACTGGCGCCGAGGGCTATGTCTGGGTCAATCAGGCTGAAATCGATGCAATGTCTGCGCGGCTAGGGATGGATTCCAGTGTGTTCGAAGAACAATTTGTTCGGCGAGTAGGTGTTCGCAGGTCACTCACAGAACGGCCAGGTGGTGACTGCGTACTGCTTGATCCCATGACCCGTGGGTGTACGGTCTATGACGATCGTCCGAGGCAGTGCCGTACCTGGCCGTTTTGGGATTCGAATCTTAAGTCACCAGCAGCCTGGGACGAAGCTGCTGAGGATTGCCCAGGCTGTAACAAAGGCAACCTCGTGCCACTCGAAAAAATAAAGGAGCAGGCATCAAAGATCCGAATTTAAGAATTCGATCTAGTTTTTGTTCATTTTACCGAAATTGGTAAAAAACAGATGGTCTTACAAAACAGACGGTCTTACAAAATAGTGTGTCTGTTGCGCCGCACACACTCGTGTCGAAACATGTCGTCAAGATATTTCTCGGATATCTGTTATCAGAGCACGCCACCATGAGTTCTATACGGTGTGAGGTGAGATGGTTGATCGAGGAACCAGATGCGTTCCCACTCATCGGTGATCGCTCTGAGATCTTCCGAAGTGTAAATTAATTGTTGGGCTCTTCGGACTGGATCGCCGGAATACATAGGTATGAGGCATCCCGTATTTGCTGCCACAAGAATACCCATGAGAAATAGCACGATAAATCTCAGGCCGATATCCCACGTACCACTACGGGTATTGTTGGTATTCATCGTGCCATACTCCCTGTATCAGTTTTGTTACTTGTCCCAGTCAAAAGCACAAACGTTTCGTATGAATCGATTGCTTGAATGTTGAATCGAATAGCCACGCTCGGATGACTTTTTTGTGCCCAAGGGCTAGATTTTCTCAATATGTTTCTTTGACTATTTAGCGAGCAAGGCATCTCAGTGCGATGGTAAAACTTTTCAAGCGTAAAAACGTTTGGCTGGGATATGTAGGCAGTCTCGAATGATTTGAATGTTCCAAGTTCAGTGTGGTAAATTGAAAGCTTTAGGAAGACTGTCGCTCGTCGAGTTCTCTTACTCGCGCATCCATTTCCTTGCCGGGCTTGAAGCTGACAAAACATCGAGGTGGGACGTTGACGATATCCCCCGTTCGGGGATTTCTGCCTACCCGGCCGGCTCTTCGTTTGATTTGAAAAACTCCAAAATTCCGGAGTTCGACTCGGCCTTCTTTGACGAGCGCTGTAATCAGTGCGTCGAATGTAGTTTGAACAGCTTCCTGGGCTTTTGCCTTCGGGAGATCTAACCGTTCGCAGATTGTTCGTACGATGTCTTGTTTGGTCACGACTTTGACACTCCAGTCGTGTAGATAGGGCTGTAAATCTTCGTTTTAACGCCATCTGAGTAGTCGGGGCGGTAAAAGCCTCGAAAAGTCTCGTCCGTCCGTGAGAAACCATAATAGAGCTTCAGTTGTGTTGGTCACGAGATTTGGTGCTTGCGAAAAGGCAACATTGCCTTTGTTCCTAATTTTCCTATCGGCCAAAAATTCGGAATTCTTGAACCAGAACGCATATTCAGTAGAAAAATAAAAGCTTCCCTATTTTTCCTAACTGGCGGCGCCTTCGGTAGTTTGCCCCTGCGGTACACTGATTCAATGACGCGGACTGATAGGTTTCAGTGGTGCTAGCAAATAAACGAAAATCCACGAAGTGTTGTAATACGACGATGACCATATCTCCACCTCCGGTGCACCCAGATTTGACTGTCAAACTCGGGCGGCTTTCGATACCAAATCCCATTATGGTTGCGTCAGGCACGTTTGGGTATGCCAATGAGATGAAGGACTTTGTTCCACTGCATCGACTTGGTGGGATTGTGCCAAAAACAATTACGGTTTTGCCACGAGTTGGAAATCGTCCGTGGCGGACGATCGAGACGGCCGCTGGATTACTGAATTCAATCGGCCTGGATAACGATGGTATTGATCAGTTTATTCTTGGCAAACTCCCATTTCTTCAATCGTGTGGTGCACCTGTTATTGTGAGCATTGCGGGTGGAACAGTCGACGAGTTCGTTCTTCTTGCGGAAAAGCTTGACATCGAAACTGGAATTGCTGCGATTGAATTAAATATCTCTTGTCCAAATGTAAGCCATGGTGTTGATTTTGCCACGGATCCGCACCTTTGCAGAGAAGTGGTTGAGGGCGTACGCAACGCTACTCAAATACCAGTCATAGCAAAGCTCACACCGAACGTGACAGATATTACAGTTATTGCTCAGGCAGCAGCTGATGGTGGAGCTGATGCTGTGACGCTCATTAACACATGTCAGGGCATAGCAGTTGACTGGCGAAAGCAGCGAGCACTTTTAGGCAACGGTATTGGTGGTTTGAGTGGGCCAGCAATCAAGCCCATAGCGCTACGTTGTGTGCACCAGGTCTACAAGAGTGTCGGAATACCCATAATCGGTGTTGGTGGCATTATGACGATTGATGATTGTATGGAATTCTTCATTGCCGGTGCTTCAGCGGTACAAATCGGAACTGCAAGTTTTGCTGAGCCGGTTGTTACAAGTCGGATTTTGGATGAACTTCCTGCGGCTGTGAGCTCACTTGGGGTGGCGGAACTTCAAGCAATCGTTGGTAGTCTTAGAGTCGGTGAATCGGCCCGAACGTCAAAAAAATAGTTCTCGTAAAGGGAAGAGAATTATCCTTGATGTATACAGGCTCTCGTCATGACAGGTGAGGAAAGAAGAGAAGATGAATTCTGGCATGCAATCTCAATCAAACCCTACAGCAAGACTGCGGGCGCTCTCAGGCATTCAACCAACTGGGCGGTTCCACTGGGGAAATTATTTTGGAGCAATTCGGCAGTACATCGAATTACAGGATGCAGGAGAAGCATTTTATTTTATTGCTGATTTGCATGCACTAACTACAGTGCGAGATCCAGCCCAACTTCGTGGGTTTGTTAGAGATGCTGCGATTGATCTTTTGGCTTTGGGTCTCGACCCTGAGCAAGCAACCCTTTTTGTTCAGTCAGATGTACCTGAAGTTGCCGAGCTTACCTGGCTGTTAATGACTGTGGCACCGATGGGGCTTTTGGAGCGATGTCATGCGTATAAAGATAAAAAAGCAAAAGGGTTGGCGGCTGATGCGGGCCTTTTTACGTATCCAGTTCTTATGGCAGCTGACATTCTGGCGTATGACGCAGATGTCGTTCCAGTTGGTGAAGATCAGGTGCAGCACATTGAGGTGTGTCGAGATCTAGCAGGTACGTTCAATCATCTTTATGGGGATGATGTGTTTCGTCTTCCGAAGCCAAAGCTAGTTGCCGGTGCAGCAAAAGTGCCGGGTACTGACGGGCAGAAGATGTCAAAAAGCTACAAGAACACGATCGAGCTATTTGAAGAGCTGCCAGCACAAAAAAAGAAAATCATGCGAATTTCAACAGATTCACGGCCGATGGAAGCTGCCAAAACTCCTGAGCAGGATCATCTGTACCAACTTTTTTCACTCGTAGGTTCACCGGAAGACGTTTCTGAAATGGCCGAACTCTATCGGCGTGGAGGGTTTGGATATGGTGAAGTAAAAAAGGCGATTGTTGCGGCAGCACGAGATACTTTCGCCATTGCACGAGAAAGACGGCACCAACTCGAATCAAACACCCATGAAATAGATGAAATTCTTGCGGCTGGTGCGAAACGAGCAAGAGCCGTTGCCGGTCATGTCCTCGGCCGTGCTCGCGACGCATGCGGGCTGGGTCATTCAAGTGGGCGGAGGCCTAAACAATGAACGTGCTCGGGGTAGGTACTGACATTACGGAATGCCTGCGGATAGGCAAGATGATTGAGCGGCACGGTGAACTCTTTGTGCAGCGGGTCTATACGCCAAACGAAATCGAATACTGCCGAGGGCGTCGAATGGCAATGCAACATTTTGCTGGCCGTTGGGCGGCAAAAGAGGCAATCCTAAAGTCGCTCGGTACAGGGTGGAGGCAAGGTATAAGCTGGCGTGATATTGAAGTGGTTAATGGTGTTACCGGAAGGCCTGTGGTAACTCTCATGGGTGGTACACGCGACTTAGCTGAACGAATGGGAATTGGTGGTGTGCTGATAAGTATTTCTCATTGCCGTACACACGCAACTGCTCACGCCATTGCAGTAAGTCAAATGCCTGCGACATTTGATCAGGATATGCCCTGGGAGTAAGCACAGCATTACTCTGTGAACAATTCCAGTTCAGCAACACCGCCTTCAATAGTTAGATCGCTTAACGGAGTCTCATCTTCTACGACGGTCTGTCCGTCTCGCCGAGTCAGCACAAGCGTTTGCTGGCTTTCCATATGATCGGCCAGTTGTTTCCGAAGGTCTTTCTGTACTTTTTCTCCAAGTTTTGTAAATGCACCTCGGCCGCGGCATTTTGGAAATTTACTGCACCCAAGCCAAGGGCCACGTTTGCCGTCACGAAGATTGAGAAAGCCACCACACTTCTCGCATTCAAGATCAGTTGCAATGGGAGGTGGAGCAGGGAACTTCAAGTTCCCTGCTTTGTCAATATTGAGAATAAATGGTGGAGGTGTATCTGAGTCTGACTTCTTTCGTGATTTTTTCGGTGGAGGTGGAACATCTTCAACTAGGAAATCACCAAATCGCCCACTTCTTTTCACCATCGGTACTTCGTTTGGTGAAAGAAGATCAATTTGCTCCGGAAGCAGGGGTCGCCCGTCACGACTACAGGGCATCGCAAAGGTGCATGAAGGAATTTCTTTGGGCTTTCGGCTCCGGGGCTTTTTTCCTTTGGCTGTCACTTTAGGGGGTGGTAGGACTTCGAGAGTCTTTACGTTGTAGCCCGTACAGGACAGAAACATCCCTCCACTTTTCGCGAGGAGGTAATCAAGCCGGCGCCCACATTCTGGACATTTGTACGGAGATGGTTTCGACCGATCAAATTCAAGTTCTTTTAAAATGTCTAAGTAGGGAATAAGTTTTTTATAAAAACGAAGTAACATTTCTTGTCGCGTTATTTTCCCTGCCGCGACATCATCAAGGTCATCCTCGATTTCCCGGGTATACGGAACTTCAATGAACTGCTGTTCAAGAGATGCATCATCAGCACCCTCTTTCAAAAACTCAGTGACTAATTCACCTCGGAACGTTGCGTAGAAACGTTTGTCAATTTGTTCAGCGTAAGCTCGATCTTGAATAACCCGAATGATGCTGGCGTAGGTTGAGGGCCTGCCAATACTTTCTTGTTCAAGCTTTTTCACGAGTGACGCTTCAGTATATCGAGGTGGGGGAGCCTGAAACTTTTGCTTTGGTTCGATGCTAAATGGTGCTAATTCGGTTCCTTTGTCAAAATCCGGCAGTACCTGATCGCCGTCACCCTTTGGAATCCCAATGATCCGAAGGCAGCCGTCGAAACGCAATACACGGCCGTTGGTCTTAAAGACGGCGCCGGTGTCTTTGTCAGAGCGTCTCATTTGCACCGTGGTGCTATCCCATTCTGCATCTGTTGACTGGCAGCCGACAAAGGATTGCCAGATGAGTTGGTAGAGCCGGAACTGCTCGTCACTTAAGGCTGACGCGATAGTGTTTGGGTCACGAAATGGATCCGTTGGTCGAATTGCTTCGTGTGCTTCTTGGGCTGACTGATTCCTACTGGAGTAAAAACGAGGTTTTTCTGGGAGGTATTCCTTGCCAATTTTTTCCTCAAGATAGCTGCGTGCTAACTTGATGGCCTCGCCAGACAAGTTAGTTGAATCGGTTCGCATGTACGTAATGAGACCAACGCTACCTTCGCCAGGAAGGTTGACACCCTCATAGAGTTGTTGGGCAATACGCATGGTTCTGTCAGCTGGCATGCCAAGCCGGCTACTCGCGGCCTGCTGCAACGTACTGGTAATGAACGGCGGGTAGGGCTTTGACTTCGTACGTTTCACATCAATGGAATCGATAGTGTAGCGAGTCTTGGAGTCCGGCGTACCAGTTATCCGCACAATATTCTTTGCGCGTCCCTTGCCTTCTTTGTTTGTTTCGCGATGTATATCTATGTCTATCAAGCCGGCTGCCTCTGCAGCAGACACGGCCTCATCAATGAGTTTCTTCGCTGAGGTTTTATCAGCCTCAATCTTTAAGGACTTGCCACCAACTTCAATAAGTTCTGCGGCAAGGCTGCGGTGATCAGCGAGCCAAGCCATTCGTTGTTTTATTGTCGGTGGCTTGTTGCGAGCATCTGTTCGCGACACAAAATCATTCCATTCGGTATGGAGAGATTCTGTAACTTTGGTATCAAAGCTGAGAAATCCTGAGAGTTCCCAAGATTCATTTGGAGTAAAATCTCGGATCTCTTGTTCACGTTCAGCAACGAGCCTAGAAGCGACACTCTGTACCCTGCCGGCACTTTTACCTGCACCCTTGGGCCAAAGAATTGGTGAAGTAAGAAATCCGACGAGGCGATCAAGGATTCTTCGTGCACGCTGTGCATCCACCCGATCCATATCAATGCCTCGAGGGTTCTCAAAAGCCTTCTTGACATCCGATTTTGTAATGGCGTCAAAGGTAACTCGTTTTGCTTCCGGTGGATTGACTTTGAGGACTTCGGCAAGATGCCATGCAATTGCCTCTCCTTCACGGTCAAGGTCAGTGGCAAACCAGATGTCACGAGCACCTTTTGCGAGTTTCTTCAACTCTGTAATGACTTTTGTCTTCCCTGCAGAAATCTCGTACTCATCGTCCATTGTCTCGAGGTCGACGCCCGCTATCTTCGTCGTGGCATCTTTTGTCTTCGAGTCCTTTGGCAATTTAGCCTTAAGATCACGGATATGCCCAACTGAGGCCCTCACCGTAAATTCGCCTCCAAGGTATTTTTCAATTGTTTTCGCTTTTGCCGGACTTTCGACGATGACAAGCTCGTAGTCTCCGGTTGGAGTGGTTCCAGCCGACGATTTTCTGCTTGTACGAGCCTTGCGGGCGGTCTTTTTGGCCATGAATCTTGGGTGCAAAGGGTGTAAAAACGATTAATTTCTGCTGATATCGGGATTGGCACCAGACCATCTGGCGATACAATCTCCGACTCAGTTATTGCTCAACAGCGTTACCCTCCCTTCTCTCTATTTGTCAAGCCTCAATGGTTTTCCAGCCCGGGGCGCTTCAGAAAAAGGCGGTTTTATGGCCGGGTCATTCAATTTTTTTCGGAAATATCAGCGTTCGATGCTCGTGGCCGTGGCGGTCTTGGCGATGTTGGCTTTTTTTGTGCTACCACCGTTCCTTCAGATGGGTGCCGGCTCATCATCCGCTGATCCAGTTGTTGTGGAGTGGAAAGGTGGTGCCGTTCGCGAAGATCAACTCGAGCGAGCAGTCGCCCTAAGAACTCTTGTGAACCGTTTTCTGATGCAGGCTGCGGCTACAGCGGGTCGTGACCCTTCTCGGTTGCCAGCATTTCCTGAGGGTGAAGAATTGGTTGTTCGAGAAATGCTCCTCGCAAAAGAAGCAGAAAAGATTGGGTTAACGGTCAGTAATACAGCAATCAACGAGTTTCTCGCTGCTTGGACAAATAATATGGTTCGACAAGACCAGTTTGATGGAATTATTGCTGGTCTTCGATATGGTCGTGCGCCTGTTTTAGCAGCAGATCTTTTTGAATCATTACGAACTGCCCTCATAGCGCGAAATACACTACTCCTGTTCCAGACCGGATTTTCTGGAGATCCTCCTGCTTGGCGGTGGGACTTCTATAAACGACTCGAACAATCGGCAACAGTCGAGGTGTTTCCTATCGAGGTTGAAAATCTTGCCACTTCTGTGGAGTTGCCGAATGAATCGAAACTTAAAGCGTATTTTGATTTATTTAAAAATGATCTTCCGTCAGCGATGAGTCCCAATCCAGGATTCAAAGAGCCGCATCGCATCCAGTATGCCTCGCTCATGGCAGATCAAAAGAAATTTGAAGCGGCAGCGGAGAAAACAATAACGGATAAAGATATTGAGGAGTTCTACGAAAAAAATAAAGAAACCAGATTCCGTGAGGCCCCTTCGGCACCCCCGGTGGATAAAGAACCGGCTACGAATCCAGACGATGAAACGCGTAAAAAAAAGCCGGCAATGGAAAGTGCAAAAGAAAAATCTCCCCAGGATGTTTCTGATGCCCCAGTGAACGCAGGTCAAGAGACCGGCGAGAATGCACCGAAGAAATCTAAAGACTCCAAGGAAAACGAACGTAAGGTAGAGGAAAAAAAGTCTGCCGAGCCGTCTGACTCCGATACGAGTTTTAGGGATCGTAAGACACCCGTGAGAACAGTCGCTTTTCAGGTGGAAAAAGAAGGATCATCTCAGGTTGAAAAAAAGGAATCATCTGACACGGAGTCTTCAAAGAACGTAAAACAGAAAGCTGATGAGAATCCTACTGTCGAGAGTGAAATAGCTGGTTCTGGTGAAGAAAAACAGAAGTCGTCTGAGAAAAAAGGTGACGACTCAGCAGACTCTGAGGAACCAGAAATGACGTTCCAGCCATTGGACAAAGTGGCTGATCAAATTCGTCAAGAAATTTCACGGCAACGTGCGACAGAAACAATAGATGCAATATTCTCAGCACTCGCGGCAGACTTAAACGCGTATGCTGAAGATCGTGCGCTCTGGATTGCACGCGGTAAAGATGGTGATAAAGAGCCTTCTCCACCGAACTTGAAAAAAATAGCAGAGAAGCAGGACCTTGTTGCTGTCGAATCGGACTGGACGACTGTGGCAGAAGCCGCTGGTGGTGGCGGCATAGGTAGCAGTTTTGAGTTTGTGCCCGATCCATCGAGTCGGTTTGGGATTCGTCAGCAGCGATGGCTAGAAACAATGTTTGGTGATGGAACGATTACGCTTCGTCCTGTGACATCGCGTGATGCTGAGGGAAACCGTTACTTCTCTTGGAAGCAGGGTGACAAGGAAGAACGTGTCCCGAGCTTTACTGAGGCTCGTAGCAATGTTGAAAAGGCATGGCGAATTGTTGAGGCTCGTCCCATTGCCTTAAAGCAAGCAACTGCACTTGTTGATAAAATCGGAGCGAAAAGCTTTGAAGAATCTCTGGCGAAATCAGAGTTCGAACAAGTGGAAAAAGTTGGTCCCTTCACGTGGCTCACGCAGGGTGCAGTTGGGGTGAATGGTGCACCAGTTTTGTCATCGCCAGAAGGTCTCGTAATGCCTGGCAACAAAATGATGCAGAAGATTTTTTCAGTTTCCGAAGGGCAGAGCGTTGCCTCCTTTAATGATCCGCAAACAATTTGCTATGTGGTTCGCCTGCTTGAATATAAGCCTGCGGAAGAAGAACTACAAAATCGTTTCGAGGACGTCCTTGGGGATCAGAGACGATTGTCTATGGTCGCTCAGGCAGCGTTTGCCGAGGTGTTTATGGATTGGATCGCAAGCCTCGAAAAGGATTTAGAACTTACTTGGAATCGTGACCCGAGACCTCCACAGTAGTGGGTGAAGAGATCTTCGAATACGAGCATTTGAGTCCTAGGGATACTTGGAAAAGAAATTCTGGCCCAAAGATTCTGCCTTTATTGGGCATGTGATACAGCGGATGGCTTTAGGGCGATTGCTGCGAGTGGAGGCATCGTGAGTGAGACAGAGTGCTCGCGTCCGTTGCAGGCAATAGGTTCGCAGGGTAGGCGAGCTTTATTGAGGACATCGCTACCCCCGAGGTGGGCAGCATCGCTATTAAAAACCTCAGTGTAATAGTCAGCACGTGGCACCCCTACTCTGTAGTTCATTCGAGGAACGGGTGTGAAATTATAAACAGTAGCCAAGGTGTCTTCTTGAGCGACGCCTTTTCTCAGGAAACTCATGATACTCTCTTCCCAATTCTGGCAATCAATCCATTCAAATCCTTGTCCATCGAAATCTATTTGATGTAGTGCCGGCTCTTGTCGTAGAAGCGTATTTAGCTCTGCAACGGTTCGAGAGAGTCCGCGATGACGGGCATCTGCAAGACAATGCCACTGGAGGCTTTCGTCAAAGTTCCATTCCTGTGGCTGCCCAAATTCATCGCCCATGAATAAAAGTTTTTTGCCAGGGTGAAACCACATAAAGGAATAGAGCAGCCGTAAATTCGCAAATTTTTGCCAACCATCTCCAGGCATTTGATTAAGGAGTGAACCTTTGCCATGAACAACTTCATCATGTGAAAGTGGGAGGACAAAGTTTTCATGAAACGCATAGATTAAACTGAATGTTAATTCGTCATGATGATACTTTCGATGTACCGGATCCTGCCGCATAAATCGCAGCGTATCATTCATCCAGCCCATGTTCCACTTGAGACTAAATCCGAGACCACCCGTGTGAGTTGGACGAGAGACCCCCGGCCATGCCGTCGATTCTTCTGCAATCGTGAGCGTGCCAGGGAAGTGGTGATGTACTTGGACGTTAAATTCCTTGAGGAATTCAATTGCTTCGAGATTTTCTCGACCACCAAAAGCATTTGGTATCCATTCTCCTGCATGACGGCTGTAATCGAGATAAAGCATCGAAGCAACTGCATCGACCCGCAGCCCATCAATGTGGTAGTAGTCAAGCCAGAAGAGAGCAGATGAAATAAGATAGTTAGTAACTTCATTGCGACCATAATTAAAAATCAGGGTGCCCCAATCGGGGTGTTCACCTTTACGGGGGTCTTCATGCTCGTAGAGAGCAGTGCCGTCTAGGCGTCGAAGTCCATGGTCATCTTTTGGAAAGTGTGCAGGCACCCAATCAATAATGACACCGATACCTGCTTGGTGGAAACGATCAATGAGTGACATGAAATCTTGCGGAGAGCCGAATCGACTTGTGGCAGCAAATAAGCCAATGGCCTGGTATCCCCAGCTTGCAGAGAGGGGATGCTCTGTTGGTGGAAGAAACTCAACGTGGGTGAAACCCATGTCGATGCAGTAGGGAATAAGTTCCCGTGCAATATCGTCATATGTTAGCCAGCGATGTGGGTTCTCTTTTGGTCGCTTCCAGCTTCCAAGGTGAACCTCGTAGATTGATATTGGCTCACTAAACCAGTCTCGTCGTAGCCTTTGCTCCATCCACGGAGTATCGCACCAAGTGTAATCACGTAAGTCTGTGACAAGAGAAGCAGTCTGTGGTGGTACCTCTGCTGAATAGCCGTAGGGGTCGGCACGATCAATGGTGCCCTCGGTAGTTTGGACGCGAAACTTGTAGGCATCGCCGGGCTTCACACCGGGAACAAACAGGTGCCAGATTCCAGATGTAATTAATTTGTGCATCGTATGGTTATGGCCAGCCCAGTCGTTGAAGCAACCAACGACACTTACCGTCTGGGCATTCGGTGCCCAGAGTGCAAAATGAACGCCCTGTTTGCCATCAAGTGTGCACAGTTGGGCTCCCAGCTTGTCGTAGCTTTTCCAGTGCTTTCCTTCGCCAAGGAGATGTAGGTCGTATTCAGTCAGCATGGTTGAAACAAAATAAGAGAATTATGAAGAAGGACATCAGGATCTTGCCGAAGCCCCAGTTGGTGAGATTGTGACGAAGAATCAACATTCGATAAAAGAGCTAAGGTAATCGTACTGCTGAATGAGTGGCCATGCAGCCGTGAAAGAAAATGTTTTAAGGGCAGGTTGTTCCATTTGCAGCGGCAGTGCGACTTGCAGGGGGGGATTAGAAGCAAAAAGTGTTTGTGGGCATGGCAATAAAAGGCCCGCCGGCGAAAAGTTCGTCGGCGGGCTTAAAACGTATGCGGGCCTAAAAAAGAGTTCGGTAATTAGGTCACTTCGAGATAAAGACTTGTATCATCAAGCTACAAGACGCATTGCTGGTATTTCTCCAGTAATCCCAACTACAAATTCTTCGAAAATTTTTGCATCAAGAGCTGATGCGGAGTCGGCTTCTGGGTGAAACTGTGTACCGATTGCAAGCCAGCCTTCAATATCACTTTCAATTGCTTCAATGACTCCGTCAGGAGATCGAGCAGTTATTCGAAAGCCTGACGCAAGGTCATCGATGGCCATGTGGTGCATGCTATTCACGCGAATTTCACCGTCGCCATAAACTCGCTCCATTGCAGAGTCTGGCTCTACAAGAAGTCCATGACGGTGGGCAGTGTCAAGCGGATCTTTGTGTGGGATCGCTTGAGGGAGATCTTCAGGGAGATGAAGGTAGAGTGTGCCACCCTCGGTGACATTAAGAAGTTGCATTCCGCACCCTATGGCGAGCACTGGTAGATGTCTAGCGCAGACCTGCTTCACCAACATTCGATCAAAGTCTTCACGCCTGTGGTCCATATTACGAACTGCAGGGTGTGGCATATAACCATCTCGCTGGGGATCGAGATCTGCTCCACCAATCAGAACAACCCCGTCCAGAGTATCGAGTACTCTTACGAGATCGTCTTCATCTTCAAGAGGAGGCAAGACGAGAGGTATGCCTCCTGATTGAATAATATTTTCATAATAGCCCGCTGCTATGAATGAAAGTGAAGCGTGCTCCTTGCAACTGGAGCGAAAGTCCATATTGATTCCGATTACCGGTTTGGCTGCCATGAAAGTTCCTTCTTCGAGCAACTCGTTTGAGTGTTCGTGCCACTCGTCCTTGAGTGACAACTTCGAACCCTGAGGCGTGAAGATATGGCTCCTGAAAGCCAAGACAAGAACTTTTTTGATTTTGTGGTTGGCGGTACACCCAACCACAAGATGCTGTGCTAGCACTTTGTTTGCTAGCACAGGGAGTTGTCTGGTACGAAATTTATGCAAGACCAACGGATCAATTCGTGAACCAAAATAATCAGGCAGATAGCCAGACAGCGTCAGAGAAACTCCGAAACCAAGTGCGTTGACGTTTTGCCAGTTGACGGGTGCGTTGTTTGGTTTTCGAGATGGCTTCCTGTTTGTTGATTTCCCCCCGGATATATGCAAGAGATTCTTTATAGCCAGCAGCTTGCGCTGCTGTCGTGCCGATACCGTATTGTTTTTCAGCCGCCTCAGTCTCTTCTAAAATACCCGACTCAAACATCGCTTCGACACGCTGGTTTATTCGACTGTTGAGTATTACGCGTGGGTGATCGATAACGAGTATCGGGCATGGGAAGAGCCGTTTTTCTTGATTGTTTGCCAGGGTCCAAGATCGCTTGTGATCTGGCCCAGCAGTTTCCATGATTTCGAGAGCACGAATGATGCGTTTTGAGTCATTAGGATGAATTGTTGCGGCAAGATCTGGGCGGCTTTGGGCTAGTTTGTTGTGGAGTTCCTCGGGGCCAAGTCTGTTGAGTTCATGAGTCAAATCATGTCGCAGTGACGGGTTCACTGGAGCAAAGTCATCAAGGCCATCGCGTAGACATCGTAAGTACAGCGGAGTACCTCCGACAACGAGAATTCGTCGACCACGATTGCGACAATCCTGAATGACTTTATGTGCTGCAAGAAGCCAATCTGATGCGGTGAAGGGCGTTGCAGGATCTACAAGATCAAGGAGATGGTGAGGCGACTCAGCCTGTTCTTGCAAAGTTGGTTTTGCTGAACCAATATTCAAGCCCTGGTATACTGCAACTGAATCAGCACTGAGGATGTCGGCGTTTAATCGTCGCGCTAGACGAATTCCTAAAGCAGTTTTACCTGCTGCGGTTGGGCCTGTAAGGATTATGCAATCACTTGCTAATTCAGGCATTGACGCTGACATTGAAGCTTCGGTGTCTTAGGGGTACATCACATGGTACAGTTAAGGATTGTAGCATGTGTTAAAAGTGTCTTTTGGAGAAGCAGTAGTAATGGAACCAGACAGTCCGAACCAGTTCGATGACGATCCAATCGGGAAGGTGTTTGGGCAACTTGAGGGTATTATCACAAGTCGTAAAGCATCGAAATCTGAGCGATCGTACACAAGTAAGCTTCTTGCTGCAGGTGTTGTGAAAATTGGTTCGAAAGTTACTGAAGAAGCAGGGGAACTTGTTGAGGCAGCTATTAACGAAGTCGATGAACGAGTGATCTCAGAGGCAGCAGATCTTTTTTATCATGCTATGGTGTTGTTGGCCTGTCGCGATGTAACGCTGAAACAAGTGGAGGCGACGTTGGCCGGACGTTTTGGCGTTTCAGGACTTGATGAAAAGGCATCCAGGAAATAGCAGTGGTGTGGCTAAATTGTAAGTCGGATTTTACGCAGGTAGAGACAGTATGAAGAAATCTAGATCAGAAGGTGTAGAACGAATGCTTCGTATAGGCATTCCGAGTAAAGGGCGACTGTCAGAAGTGGTCGCTGATTTACTTCATGATGCAGGCCTCTCGTTTCGCCGTGTGTCTCGTTCATTATTTGCCCGGTGCCGTGATGTTCCAGTTGAGATCGTTTTTCTGAGAACTGATGATATTCCGATCCTCACGGCAGAAGGCGCTATCGATCTTGGTATTACCGGTGCTGATCTTGTTGCTGAGGGAGGGGTTGATCTTATTGAAAGACTTTCTCTTGGAGTAGGTAGTTGTAGATTGGCTCTCTGTGTGCCAGATAATGCAGAGATTGTGTCGCCTAAAGATTTGCACGGCCGAAGAGTTGCTACGAGTTTCCCTAAAATCACTCGCGATTGGTTAGCTCAGCATGGTGTTGAAGTGCATTTAGTTGAACTCTCTGGCAGTGTTGAAATTATGGTGTCTCTTGATGTTGCTGATGCGGTTGTTGATCTCGTCGAAACGGGAAGCACACTGGCAGCCAATCGTCTTCGTGTGCTTGAGGAAATTGGTTGCTACGAGACCGTGCTCGTGCAAAATAAAGCTGTGGTCGATACCAATATGGCTGATCGTATAGTTCGTCGCCTTCAGGGAGTTGTCATAGCACGAACATGGACGTTGCTGGAATACAACGTGCCACGAAGTCGGTTGGCCGAGGCAGAAGCCATTACTCCGGGGTTTAATTCACCAACTGTAAGCGCTTTAGAAGAGACAAGTTGGTGCTCTGTTCGGGCGATGGTCCGAAGAAATGAAACCCATGAGATAATGGAAAAGCTTGAATCAATAGGAGCGTCCGCTATTATTGAGACCGATATCTCTAATTGTAGGCTGTAGTGGATTATAGGAAATCGCCTGCGATGGGGCGGCCGCCACGGAACGTGGCGACAACTTCGGTCATGGAATCAAATATAGTCATTGTTGCCTGGTCTGCTGTGTTTGGTGATACAGACGGCTTAAGAATCACAAAGTCAGCAGGCCGTCCAGTAGCGATGCACCCTGTTCTGTGCTCAAAGCCAAGAGCCCATGCGCCGTTTACGCTGATCATAGAAAGTGCTTCTTGTGGTGTGACAAGCCCCGACTCAATGAGACACGCTGCCTCTGCTCGAATTGAAAGATCAGGATTGGAACCACGTCCATCCGTACCAAGGCAAATTCGTACCCCAGATTTTTTAAATTCTGAAATAGGTGGAAGTTTACCGGATAAAGCTAGTGTCGTTCGTGGACAGACAACAGCAATGAGTTTTTGACGATGAAGTTGAAGTCGTGATAGCGCTACCTGATCGTTGTGAAGGTGTGTTCCATGAATAATCAGGCCACGATCACTTGTAGCCAATAGAGAAATCCAGTCGGCAGTTGTAGCTAAATTCGGTGTTTTCTCTGGCCACACTCCAAGGTCTTCAAAAAGTGTCCTGAAGTGGCCAGTTTGTGTTTTTAAGAATTCAGCTTCAAATTGTGATTCGGCCAAATGCATGGCAAGAGGCGTTAGTGTTCGATTTTTTCCACGTCGAAGGCTACGACGTCTCAGGCTCTTTTTGGAGGCGTTGGCTACTGTCTTGCCAACGTTCCATTGGGTGGAATATGGAGCGTGAGGTGAGAGCCCTACAGCTATACCCGCGCGAGATAGCCGTTGAGCGTCCCCTAGGCAGGTAGCCTTTCGTGATAACCCGGCATGTGAGGCAGGCGAATCCAAGCCAAGGAATTCTCGAAAAACCCGAAGACGCGGGCGGTTCGGTATTTTATTATAAAAAGTATTGGTGGTTGCTATCTCTCCGAGTGCAACAACTCCACAGGCAGCTGATTCATGTATACCCGACGCGATGGCGGCATTGTTTTGGGCGGAGTCTACAAAAGATGTGCCTCGTTTGCGTTTCCAGGCAACAACGCTACGAATCCAATTATGGAGGCCTCCTGCAGTGCCAAAAGGTTTCTGGCATGACGAGAACTCTAAGTGAGTATGCGCATTAATAAATCCAGTTGTGATGATCGTGTTATCTTGGTCAATGATCTGCAGGCCGTTCGGTGAGCGGGGGGGCCATGTGCCAAAGCCCGTCACAAGACCCCTTTCGACACGAAGCCAAGCATTCTCTAAAGGACGAGATGAAACTGGTAGCAACCACTTTGTACGAACAATAAATGATCGGTGCTGTCGGCCCGAGTTCAGCATGCGGGTGGCTCTTTGTCTACGATGCTGAGGTTAAGACAGGCAAATTGATATTCACAGTCGTAGGAACATGAGATTTTTTCACTTGATCTGTGCTGTCGTCTAAAAGTTCATAGAAGACGTTCCGTCGTCTGGGCTGCCATCCGAGTTCTGAAATCGCAGATCGCATCTGATCAAGAGTGAGGTGATGCACCGTTCCCGCAGCGCTCACGACGTTTTCCTCGAGCATTAAACTACCCATATCGTTGGCACCAAAAAGGAGGGCAAGCTGGCCAATATCTCGACCCTGCGTAACCCAACTTGACTGAATGTTGGGTATGTTATCCAAATACAGGCGAGCGATAGCCTGTGTCTTGAGATATTCAAAAGAACCAGATGCGGGGATGTGAGCCATTTCAGTATTGTCGGGCTGGAATGACCAACAAATGAAGGCAGTGAACCCACCGGTTTCGTCTTGTAATTCTCGCAAACGTTCGAGGTGCTCGATTCTTTCTGCTAGCGTCTCGATATGGCCAAACATCATTGTGGCTGTGCTTCTTCCACCAAGAGCATGCCATTGCCGATGGACGTTGAGCCAATCATCTGTCATGACTTTTCCACGGGTCATTTCTGATCGAACACGGTCTACGAGGATCTCACCACCCCCCCCCGGAAGAGATCCAAGACCTGCAGCAGCGAGACGTTCAAGAATTTCCTTGAGTGGTCGCTTCGCCACCTTCGTAAGATGGAAAATTTCAGGGGGGGAAAATCCATGAACATTAACCGATGGGAATTGCGACTTTATATCTCGTAGAAGTTCCTCGTACCACTCCAGTGGTAGTGTAGGATGCATCCCACCTTGCAGAAGAATTTGATCTCCTCCGATAGCTACAGTTTCTTCTATCTTCTTTAGAAGAACCTCTCTATCGAGCACGTAGCCGTCAGGTGCTTTAGGACCTCGGAAAAAGGCACAGAAATCACATACTGCCGTACAGATATTTGTGTAGTTAATATTTCGGTCAATATTGTACGTTCGGTATGTCTCTGGGTGAAGTTTTGTTGTCACAGCATGTGCTGCTTCTCCAATGGAAGCGAGCCGGTTGGACTCCAAAAGCCGAATTGCATCCGAACGTCCTAGACGGTGGCCAGCAAGAACTGAATTAAGAATTTTTGATGTATCGTTTTCACTCACTGGACACCGGTTTAAGAAAGTTTTGAATATTCAAATGCTGCATCAAAATTACGATTAGAGGGCGCTAGACCAAGTTCCATGGAATATTCATGGAAGAGTCGCAAGCCCTGTTGTTCATCGTAACCGAGATTGTAATGAAGATTATCATTTAAATAATCCATACACTGAGTCACGGAAAGGCCGTGGGATGCTGCTTCAATGGCAGCAATAGTTGCTAGATTTGCCAGCCCTGAGTCACGAGCTGCATTGAGCCGCTTTTCTAATGGTTTCAAGTCGACCGAAGGACGAGCAGCCCAGACTGCAAAAACAAATGGAAGATTCGTCCATCGATGCCATTCTTCACCAAGATCCCAGACTGTTTGGAAGCCACCGCTAATGGGGCCTATTGCTCGGTCACCAATTAGAAGTACTGCATCAGCGTTTGTCGACTCAATATTTTTTCCAATCGGCAGTACTTCAATATCAGGCGTAACCCCAAATCGTTTGGCTAATAAGATTTTACATAACGCAACACTTGTTCTTGATCCCTCGTCTACTGCGATGCGAGTTGTTTTCTCAGGGCGTGTTCGAAAAAATAATCGGACGCTCATAACGGATCCAAGGCATGCTATACATGCGTTAGAAACTACACGATACTTACTTTCGCTGTTGGTAGCCCAGGTATTATCAGGATGATGTGATCCGTGCCGCGGAGCGTCGAGCCGTTGAAAAAGCTCGATTGATGGAATGAGTGCCACATCCAGTTCGTGGCGCGCTAAGCGATCTGCAAGTTTGCTTGGGAGGTCAAAATTGAGTGAGTCACCGAGTCCGTAGATAAGAGGTCGAGTATTAAGATATTGAACTGCGCCTATCCGTTCCCTCCCCACGCCAGCCGAGTTTTGGCTTTGCTTAACCATCGTAAATTGTTGTCGTGGACGAATCATATTTTGATATATATGTAGTGACAGTCGCTCCGAACAGACCAGTACAATACTCTTAAACCATAGACGATTCAGTGTCTGGGGCCAGAAATCGTACCTATTTTCCCAGCTAATACTGATCATCTCAGAGAGCAGGTATCGCCACCATGTTCGAGTTGCAGACTGAAATCTTAAGGTTCTAGATGTCGGAATGCGCGAATGCCAAGAAATATAGGTAGAAAAGTGGCTAGCAAGCCACTTGTAATGATTATTACGAGGCTCGCTGCAACGCCACCAGAGCCTCCAATGAGCCAGAGTATTGGGTAATCAGTTAGTCGTTCTCCTGCATTTCGCAAAAGATTGAAATGACTTGTCAGTCCAACTGTGATTACCACGTAAATAATGAACAATGCGCTCAAGACGAGGCTTACGGTGCCTCCGAAACCAGCTGCAATTTTCGCAGGCGAGGCTTCACGGAAGTCGGGCATGCACGCTCCCATTCCAACAGCTATGCCAGAGAGTCCACCACACAAAGCAACGCAACAGGCAAGGTGTACACAAATTGTCCTCTGTTCCAAGCCCAGCATGGTGTCGCTAAGAAGAATCAATCCAAGGCAGGGAATAAGACCGCCACCAAATGAAAAAAGGAATTTTGACCAAATAATTTGATCGCGATGAATTGGAAGAAGTCCAAGAATCCAAAAACGACGACCCTCAAGGCTAATAGATGGGAAAACAAAACGTGTTGTGAACGTTGAGAGAATAAGACCAACGACAGCTAAATTGAGGTGTCCAATAAGGGACGCGTATGCGTTCGAATAATCAAAGGATTGTAAATTGTAAAAGTAGAGAGCTAGCAGGCCGAAAAAAATTATAAATTGGGACCATTGAGTAACATCCCGACGAAAAACTTGCAGGTCTTTGACGAGTAAGAGGCGAATTGGATTTCCATATTTTGATCCGCCGTGCGCGAGTAGCTCATCGAGCCAGAAAATCTGTCTTTGTCTTTTACATGGTATTTCAGCCTCGAGGTTGCTGTATCCTTTCCGATATGTCCACCGAGCAACCCAACTTGCCAGGAGGCTCAAAAGCATTGCGTTTGCAGTGATTAATCCTAAAAACTTAAGTGCTTCGAAGGTGCTCTGACGAGTAAGTTCACGAGATTCGTTACGAAGTGCCGCATCGAGGAGTCCTGAAGAGAGCCACCAGCTCGGTAAAAACACCTGTTCAGTCATCGCGAGGCGTGATAGCGTTTCTTCAAACCATGCAGGTGTGAGAGCTTGGCTTTGTGTTGAGCTGAAAGTTGACCAGGCCAGCCATATAGCGGTGAACGTTGCGGCCACAAATAAGGCTGAAAAGGCATGCAGTCGCAGTCGAGGTAGGCCTGCAACAACAAGCATGCACAATATGCTGCCGAGTGAGGCTGGAATAAAAACAAACGCTACCATAAAGGGCAAGAGCATTGCGAAAAAACTCCAAGGCGCGTTGCGTACGATGCCATAGGCAATAAGCATCGGACTGCCGAGAAGAATGAACCCCCAGCTGGAAAACCAGAGTGCTTCAATAAATTTGTGGGAATGAATTGCTTCAGCTCGCAAGGGGCAGGTTAAAAGAAACTTAGACTCTGCCGACCGATACAGGCCACCATACATTAAAATTCCTGTTGAGAAGATCATCATGATCATTAATGCAGAGAAGAATGTGTTGAAGAGCAATGACATTACTTCAGCATGCATAGAATCAATAAAAACAAAAGACTCATAGAAGAGGCAGAATACGGCCGCCCAAAAAATACCGCTGAGGAGGAGGACAAGTCCAAATCGGAAACGAGACGTATGAATTGTTGAGCGAACAAGATTCCACGCGATTGTTCTTCGAAGATTCTGTGTGAGCGTACTTTCTTGTGAAACCTCAAGTAGTTGGCTTTGCATTTCAGTGGCCGGCTTCTTTGTTTTCATTTCTTGTCCGGTGCATTTATTGGATCCGCTTTCGGAATCGATGTGATTTTTAGGTACAGGTTTTCAAGGCTTTTGGTCTCAATATCGACCTGTTCACGGAGTTCCGACACCGTTCCAAGAAAGTGGATTTTACCCTCGATCATAATGCCCATACGATCAGCCATCTCTTCTGCCATGGCAAGCGTGTGAGTTGACATAAATACAGTCATTCCTTCAGTGGTCTTCTCTTTAAGAAGATCTTTCACAATCCGGACGCTTCTAGGATCAAGGCCGACCATGGGTTCGTCGAGCACGAGTACATCAGGATCGTGCAAGAAAGCAGCTGCGAATATGAGCCGTTGCCTCATGCCAAGAGAATAATTCTCGGCAAGATCATTAGCGAATTCCTGAAGCTCAAAGCGTGAAATTTCACGGTCGATATGTGTTTGCATAAGGTGTTGCGGTATGCGGTACATGCCAGCAATAAATCGCAAGAATTCGTGGCCTGTAAGTTTGTCGTAGAGGTAGGGCTCGTCAGGTACGTATCCTAAACGAGAGTGTGCAGAACGTGTTTCTGTAATGAGATCATGTCCGCAGACGCGTACAACACCGTGTGAGGGTCGGAGCAACCCAACGAGCATTTTGATAGTGGTAGTTTTACCTGCTCCATTTGGTCCAAGGAGAGCGAATAATTCGCCCGATGGGACGGTAAGATCAAGACCGGATACAGCAATTTTTTTGCCGTAATTTCGGGTAGCGTTTTCAAATTGAATCATTAATGTTGCCGAGGTTCTTAATTCAGGATGTCAAGATATGTCTGCTCGTTAAATTCTGTTGTAACGTGATTTTGTTGCTTTAAGTTATCTTTTTGTGAAGTGTTTCGTTGCCTGTTCAAGTCGATTTTTGAGTGACATTGCGACACTCTCGGGCGACCGTAAGAAAAGTAATCTTTCGCCAAGTATGATTGACTCATGTTGCAATACCTGGCCGTGAGGATCGACCCATATTCTGCTGCGTGGCTGTCGGTGGTCATCTGGAGTAGTACGGTAATTTACGATATCAGTAGTAATAGATTGATTGTCAAAACGAAGTGTTTCTTTCCCGGCAACATGTGCGTAGACGAGCTCTATTGGTTGTTTGCTTGGACGAAGAGGGCTGTAAATAGGAACTGTCCAGCGTTGTCCTTGAGAAATCCCTGGCATGTTCGCCTGAGGTGAAAGTTCGTCCCGAATAGATAATTCGTTTGGAATGTATCGTTTCGTTTCGTATTGTAAATCACCAGATTGAAGTGACACTGTCACCTGTTTTTCAGCGTCAATGTCCCCGTGCAAATGCACGTCGTGCTGAATGCCAGGGATCTTGACGACGGAATCAAACTCTCGTAGGTCTCCACGGCTATCAATCTTCATACGGCCCCAGACATCGAGCTCTATCGTGGTGCGTAGGGTTGCCCTGTTCACTTTTAGTAAAACCTGTGCCCATGGTGGCACGAGGTCACTTAATGGGAGCGAGTTGAGTTGAAGGTTTGACCAGACGGTCGCGGTACTAAAAGGAGTTGGTTCAACGGTGCTCACTGCTGACCCCACTGTCGTGCCATTGAGCTTAATCAACCAAGCAACTGTTTTTGCATGCTCAGGCGAGGCGTACTTTGATTGATAGCCTGGTGGTTTGTCAGAAACAATTGTTGGTAAAATCTTACTTATGAATAACCAGCCATTTGCAATACTTGCGCAGAGCAAAATGAGTGCCGTGATAAGGCGACGATTCATAGATCTAACTCTCTGGTTTATTAATTAAAAATGATATGAGTGGCCCGTGCATAGTGACAAAGAAGGCTTGGATTCTGATGTGTACTCGTGAAGTTTTTAGGCAAGTTAGGTGATGATTGTAGATGATGCCTATGCTGCCAGTTTTACATATCAATAACGCACCAAAAGATATTTTAGAGTGGTTTTGCAGGAAGTAGTGCAGTTTTTTATTTCCGGGTGATTTTGGAGTTGAAAAAACCCCAAAAAGATTTTTATACTCTTTGTATGTAGAGCGGGGCGGATTTTACGAAGCGGGATTTCAGTGTGTTAAACAGGCGCTGATTGAATAGATTGTGTACGGTTCTATTTGTTTTGAAAAATTGTTTCTAAATAAAAAGTAGGTAGGAAAGTTTGCTGTTGGCATTGCGGAAAATGGTGTTCGGTCAACTGGAAAGAGCCCAGGAGGTTGAGCGATGAGTGACTCTGTTTATTATCACCAAGGCTGTCCTGTTTGCGGTAGAATGCTTCGAATCGGCGTTCGGTTGCTTGGTCAGCGCGTTTACTGCCAGCACTGTGGGGGTGGTTTTCGTGCAACGGATATAGCTCTTGAAGATGTGGAAGCAACACGTGTGATAGAGCATTTGCAGGAAGATCGGATCGAGACGTTGCTAGAACTTGCTGCCGAATCGATCAGTGATTCACTGAAGTGCGAACAGTCTCGTGAATAAGACATGACGCACAAGGCTGTCTAAGAAATATTCTCTTGCGCGGCAAATCATCTTCTGGTTTCTAATTTCGGCTATGCTTTGTGAGGTTTTCGAGTGCCGTCCAGTAATTAGGGAAAGTCTTTCCGACGCATGCTGGGTTAATGATGCATAGTCCCTCTGACCGAAGCCCGACAAGTGACAGGCTCATCGCCATTCGGTGGTCATCATATGTTTCAATTTTTGCATGTCGTAGCGGTGCCGGGTGTATCGTTAACCCGTCGTGATGTTCTTGAACGTTGGCACCAAGCCGTTGAAGTTCACAAGCAAGGTCACGAATGCGATCAGTTTCTTTGTCTCGTATGTGTTCCACGTTACGGATGATAGTTGGCCCCTTGGCAAACAGTGCAACAACGGCGAGAGTCATGACCGTATCACTAATTGCATTCATATCGATATCAATTCCATGCAAAGGTCTACCTTCTATCGTGACGGATGGATTTGAGGAAGCGTCACTCGACCAGGTGACAACACACCCCATCTGTTCCAGTACCTCACAGAATTTGATGTCTCCTTGTATGCTTGTGTGACACAGCCCATCGAGAGTCACTGTTCCACCAGTTATTGCAGCAGCTGCAGCAAAATAACTGGCTGCAGATGCGTCTGGCTCAACCTCGAAATCTCGTGCAGCATATCCAGTAGGCAGAATGTGCCACAGGTTATTCTCTCGGGCCTCACATGTACCACCAAAAGATTCAATAATGTTACGGGTCATTTCGAGATAGGGAGTTGAGACGAGTGTTCCTGTAAGTTCAAGAAGAAGTCCGTCTGGCATGCACGGTGCAACTAAGGCGAGTCCACTTGCAAATTGGCTACTTGTAGTACCCTGGATACGGGTCTCAGATTTTTTGATACCACTGCTATGAACAGTAACAGGAGGACACTCACCTGGGCTCACTGCTTCGGCATCAATGCCCAGAGTTCGGAGTGCGTCAAGGAGATCGCCGATCGGTCGTTGCCGCATTCGTGTTGTTCCATCAAGAACATACTGACCATGCCCGAGACCCACCAAAGCAGTAAGAAACCGCATCGTGGTTCCGCTTGCCTGACAGTCAATAGAAGCCTGAGCGGCCGGAATGCAACCGCCGGCTCCACAGACAGTGATGACGTGTTGTTTCCAGTCTACGTTGATATCAAAACCAAGCTTTTGAAGTCCATTGATCATGATCCGAGTATCATCACTGTCGAGTGCCCCGGTAATATGACTCGTGCCGTTTGCGAGTGCGGCACAGATCACAACCCGATTGGTGATACTCTTTGATCCGGGTACACGGACCCGCCCTTGGATTGGCCTTTGTACGGGAGTTATAGCTAACTCGTTAGGAAGATCGTTTTGTAACATTAGGCTAGATCAGGAAGGCAATGTGGAAAAAATCAAAGACTGCAGGGCAGAATACATTTTCCATGTAGAGTATGCCATGTTCGAGCGGCAAGCACTAGAAATTATCAAACAACGCTGCAATCCGAAAGCTTTTTGTAATGAAGACACCGCATCAGGATTCTGAAGGTGGTCGTAGATCTTATGAACTTACCATTCCGCCGATTGTTCGATTTGGATTTGGCCGCATTGCAGAGGTGGGGGATATTGCAACTGTTTTTGGCAATCGAATTTGGTTAGTTATTGGACAGCACAGTTTCACTACATGTGGTGGCAAAGAACTTTTGTTTGACGGTTTTCGTCAGCACGGACTAGATTTTCAAGAAGTTGCTCATTCGGATGGCGAGCCAACAGTACAGCAACTAGCGAAGGCAGTACGAGGTTTGCCATCTGATCGTGAAAATGTAGTTGTCGTTGCTGTGGGTGGTGGAGCAACTATTGACTTCGGCAAAGCACTGGCTGCCTTGGCAACAAATATTGAGCCAGATACGGAAGAGTCTGCAGAGGAAATGATCCTTGATCGGTTAGAGGGTGCGGGCAGAGGCATTCCGATTGATACTCAACCACTTCCATTTGTAGCTGTACCTACAACAGCTGGAACGGGAGCAGAGGCGACTCGAAACGCAGTTCTTTCATGTCAAAAGCGAAAGTTTAAAAAAAGCTTAAGAAGTACCCTCATGGTTCCACGGGCAGTAGTTCTCGATCCAAGCTTAATTGGCTCTTGCAGTCGGAATGTAATCGCAGCGTCTGGAATTGATTGCCTTACTCAATTGATTGAATCGTTTATATGTCGGTTTCGATGGTCTGTTCCGAGATCGCTAGTACTTGATGCTTTTCCGGATGCAATGACTGCCCTGCCTCGCCTGCTAAAGAATCCTCTTGATAAAGTTGCACAATCGTCACTCGTGCATGCAGCATTTATTTCAGGTGTTTCCCTTGGTAATTCTGGTCTAGGTTTGGCTCATGGCGTGGCGGCAGCGCTTGGTGTCGAATGTGGCGCTTCACACGGTTTGGCCTGTGCTGCATTATTACCTGTTGCGCTTCGTGTGAATCAGAAGATTGCAGAAAATGATCTAGCCAAGCTTAATCAGGTGCTTGGCGGAGAAGGCCTGTCTGCTCCGGATAGTGCCCAGCAACTCATCGAACGTGTTGTAGAACTGTGTCGCTTCGCAGGGACCCCAACTCGCTTGTCAGAGCTTGGTCTGAAGAGAAACCGCATTCCGTGGGTTGCTGAGCATTCAGGGGGGAATAGCATGAGAGGTAATCCGGTACAGCTTTCCTCATCAGAGATTGAGCAACTGCTCGAGTCTGTTTTTTAAATAGGTTTTGCAGTAGGGCGGTATTTGCTCAAGAGAAGAAAACGATTGCACCGAGTGCACATGCAACTATTGATAGTGTGGAGAGAATAATGATTAACAGTATTGAGTCAGATCGCTTCCTCGTGGGTTCAATATCCTTGATTACAATGCGTGGACGCACTACATCGGCATGAGTGCCTGTATCAATTGAAAATCCAGTACGCAGGTCCTGCTTTTGGAGTGATCGAGGAGGAGGCGGCATCCTGAACTGTGTTGCATGATTTTTTGATGCTGTTGGCATGAGGCTGCTCTCAAGAGGAGTTCGTAGGTCGTTCAAAGGTAGTGGTAACGGCAATGCCTTGAAGTGTCCAATAAAAAAATAGAAAAAACGTCGAGGCTCACGAGGTCTTGGCTCATGAGGTTTCAGTAAGTACGGCTATCGAGTGGGCGCTGCTATGAAGTCAGTATGGCTATTCAGTTCGTTGCCATGCTGTAAGTTCCGCGATCGTGTGTTGATGTTTACGGCCAGTTTCGCGAATAACAAACGGAATATCTTCGCGGCAGTGTAGTTTGAATTTTGGATGAAGGGCCTGAGACAAGCCCGTAATGGTATCAATTGGGTCGCCGTTTTTATCGGTGTAACCCCCAAGCCAATGATGAGTCGGTGTGTACTCTTCGAGCCAGGTGTATGGCGATGTAATCACGAGCCAACCTCCATCGCGAATGCGATGACCCATTGAATCAAGGAACAGTTTTGGCTGATAGAGTCGGTCGATTAAATTGCCAGCAAAAACCAAGTCATAGTCACACATCTTTTCTGGGAGGTCGCATGCATCGCCGGTGTGAAAGTTGACGCGATTTGCAATGTCGATGCTCACAAAGCTTTTAAGTGATAATTTGCAATCAAGTGTTAGCCTTCCCTCAGTCGGTACTGTGTAGCGAGCGGCTCCATTCTGTTGCAGCGATTTTGCCGCATTTATAAAACCTGATGAGTAGTCAACGGCGTCGACTTGTTTGAAGTACTTCGCCAGCTCAAACGAGGATCTTCCTACCGCGCACCCAACATCAAGGCAGCGGTCATAGTTCTTAAAAGACAGAGCAGATTTTAAAAATTTGATACATGCAGTTGGGAAATTCTGAATGCTGAAAACATCAGGCCCATAATGGAAACTCATGTACTGAGACACGAGTCCGGAGGTTTCGTAAAGCGCAGCACCAGGTGTTTGGGGAGTTGTTTGATTCATTAATTGTTTTTTCTGGTTATGGTCAATTGTTGATAATTCGTGGTGCCGCCACGAGGCGATCAATGAGGATTTCAGGCAATGGTGAGGACGCTGCGAGCAAAGAGCCAACGACGCTGCCCCGGTGGCAAGAGTCACCGCCACACTGTGCATTTGAGCAGATTCCATCAGCTGGCTTGTTAGCGTGTCTATACGATAAATAAAGCGCAGCAGGAAATGCGTCAGGTATGTAGCACGCTGATGAAAGCATGCCGCCTACAACAACCCTATCAGCACATTCTGTCCAACGAGTGATCTTTGCCCGTGATATCCATTGCGATGCTTCATCGAGAATAGCCTCTTGTAAATGAGCACCCAGACTAACAGCTGCAAGAATACGGACGGTCGCATCAGCCGCAGCAAGCACATCATTATCTTTGTGAGTGAGCGAAACGTGTGTGTGTACGATTTCACGAATGTCTGGATGTCTCGGCCCAAGTGCGGCTATAAGCGCAGGCACAGGTGCAAGACCGCCAATGTGAATGTCTTGGACTCCACAATTCATTGGCTTTCGACCTGATGAATAATTTGTGAAAAAATGTCGGTGATATTCTTCGACATACGTGTCGTTATGGTTTCCTGGGGTCAGCATGAAGTTGATGTATTGATCAAGCCATCGTGTGGGGTCGTAATGGCCAGACCGCCGAACCATTTCAAAGAGCTCAATTGAGAGAAGTGAATTAAGAGTGTTTTCCCCGGCCTCTAGGAATTGATGATAGTGCACGCCGCGTCTCCCCCAATACTGTGACTGCTCTCGCAAAATATCACCATTGGCATTTAGTGGCTTGTACTCAGATCGCCAGAGAATACTGTCAGGGTGGGTCTTTTTCGGTGCTTGATAAGCATCGATTATTCCAAAATCTCTCTCGATTGCCGATTGGTTGTAGTACCAATGAACTGGCATCGCGATACTGTCTGCAACGAGAGCACCAAGAAATATCTGCTGGCCAAATGATAGTTCTGAATTTATTCTTGTCTTGATTGCTCGAGCGTTCTCATTATTTGATTGCATGGAACCTACCGTAAAACTTGCTCAAAAAAAGTAGCTACACGAGAGTTGTCAGGATTCTCAAACACAATATCAGCTGGGCCGTGAGCCATCGCCGCACCATCGCCTATAAAGGCAATTTCATCAGCAACCCGCCGGGCAAAGTTCATTGCGTGTGTAACTAGAACAAAGTCAGTCCCCGATTCTTTGAGCGATTCAATCATGTCCAGTACTTCAGCGGTCATCTCGGGATCGAGGGCTGACGTAGGTTCGTCGAGGAAAAGCCGCTTCGGTTTTACAACCATTGCACGAAGAATGGCAATTCGCTGGTTTTGTCCACCAGAAAGTTCGGCTGGTCGTTTGCTGGCGTGTTCATAAAGATGAAATCGTCTCAACGGCTCTTCAATTCTTGAAATAGCTTCTTCACGATTTAATCCATGCACGTGCACAAGTGGCAAAATTAAGTTTTCACGAGCCGATAAGTGGGGGAAGAGGTTGTACGATTGAAACACTGTGCCAACCGTGCGTCGGTAGATGCGGAGGCTCGCTTCGTCTGGCTGTAAAACAGTACCATCGAATGTTACTGTTCCGCTGGTTGGTGTATCTAGGCCAGCAAGTATTCGAAGTAGAGTCGACTTGCCACCACCCGACGGCCCGACGAGGACTAGTGCATTAACTGAACCAGTTTCAAGTGACAGCTTGTTAAGAACATGTGTTGTACCAAACGTCTGAGTGAGATCTTTTATAGTTAAACGCATGGGATCGCCTAGTTGATAGTTATCTTTCGTACCGGAATGAGGCCTCAAGCCATCGGGCAGTGGCCGACAGCGGTAGGGTGAGCATTAAGTAGCCAATCGCAAGAGGTACATAACTTTCAAGGGTTGAATACGTGAAGGAATTAACTTCCCGAGCATTGAGGGTTAATTCAGAAATGGCGATAACGGACAGCAGTGAAGAATCTTTGATAAGAGACACGAGTTGCCCTGCTATAGCTGGCAAGACAAGGCGTACGGCCTGAGGTAAAATAACAAGGCGAAATGACTGCCATTGTGTCAGCCCAATTGCACGAGCTGAGTCCCGCTGTGTTTTAGGTATGGCATTGAGTCCACCTCGGAAAATCTCAGCCATGTATGCACCGCTAAAAGCAGCAAGTACCAAGGTGCCCACCACGAAACGATTTTCGAGACCAATGGCATTGGCTATGACGTAAAAACCGAGCAGTAACTGAACGAGAAGTGGTGTTCCTCGAATGATTTCAACATAGATTCTCCCGGTTGCCTCAAGAAGAGGATTTCGAGCACCCAGGAACAGCGCGACCACAAGTCCAATTGCAACACTGAGTACTAAAGCTGCGAGACTCAGCCCGAGGGTCACAAGCCAACCGTGGATGAATTTCTGTCGATATTCCCAGACGCCAGACCAGTTCCAATCACCAGGCACCTGAAAACAGGCAAGGATGAGCAGGCCGGTGACAGCCACTGCAACAATGAGGTGAGCGAAAGATCGAGACATACCTATAGCATAGAGCGTTCGGCTGGAAATATAGAGTCGTAATTCTGCTGTGGGCTTCTTCGCCGTCCCTGTGATGAAGCAAAAGGCAGCAAGGAGTCCCTTTTTCCGAACTATCGGAATCCTTGTTTTTACTTTTGTCACCTCATAGCGGACACAGAACAGTTCGAGAGCTTGCATTTAAAAATAAAATGGAATGTTATTGGCTTTAAAATAAGCCTTTTCTTCCGGCAAAAACTGTTCTCCGAGTTTTTCAAAGCCACCTGTCTCTTTGAATTCTTGTAGGAATTTGTTGATTGCCTGAAGCAGTGTGATGTCCTGTTTTCGAAGGCCAATGGCCCAGGTTTCCTGACGGAATGGATTGAGAATGGCTCGAGTTGTCTTTGGATGACGGCGGTGATGTCGGTAAACGGATAGTGAGTCGTAAATGAAAGCATCTACTTTGCCTTGCATGACTTCAAGTACAGCAGCCGACTCCATGTCTAAGACAAATACGTCGGCTTTTTTGAGTTGTTGGGCCGCGTATTTGTGAGCAGATGTTCCCAATTTGACAGCAATACGAACACCTGGTTTTGTGATGTCGTCAGGTGAAAAAATCGGCGAATCTCTTCCGACGAGAAGAGTAAGCCCAGTTTTCAAGTATGGGTTCGAGAAGCCGATTGACTTGGCCCGTTCTGGAGTTGATGTCATAGATGAAATAATGCAATCAATAGTACCAGTTCGAAGTGCGGGAATCAGGCCATCGAACGCGATGTTTTCAATGAGAATAGGACGCTCGAGTGATTCGCCAAGTGATTTTGCTAGTTCTACGCTTATGCCTTCCGGCTCACCTGCGGTATCTGTCATCTCGAATGGCGGATACGAGAGTTCCATGCCAACCCGAAGGGTAGGAGGGGCCGCATTTGCTGTAGTAAGTAAAAGTTCTTCAGGCAATGCGATTAGTGTGATAAGGATTCCAATCGCGTAATAGATAGATAGTTCTCGCTTGCGCATGTGGTTGTCCAAGAGACATTATCAAATTGTTTTTTTAGTATATGAAACCAGAGGGCACTGTAGGAATACACACAGTGTTTCGGGTGATGATGGATTTTTTGTTACTGTGAATGCTTGAATGGTGCAGTCAAGTGTACGCTTAGAGTACGCTTTGGTGTCGGTTCTACACATTGTTTTGATACGACGATTCATTATGGAGAAATTTTATACAGCCCTGTTCTGTTGCGTTCTTTTTACAACTACTTTTGCAGATAGGCTCGACCAGGATCCAACTAAGGTGGAGTTCTTCGAGTGTATTTATAAAATGGATATTCAAGGAGTAAAGCCTTACGAGGAGTATCAGGATCCGGACTCCTTCTATTCGGATATTGCGAGGAAAGTAGGTGTTCCTCAGGTTGCGCACAATGCCGTTGAAAAAAAATTCGGGTGGAAACAGAATGACAAGAGATTTTTTTATGCGACTATGATTAAGGGTGGTGGGGCATCACCAGATTGGGGCGTGATGGTAACAAGAATTCCCGTGGCTCTGCAAAAAGCTCGGTCGGTAGAAGAAAGAAAATCATTCCTTCAATTAATGGAAATGAAGTTTGTGGTGATTTCATACCATGGTGACATTTCTTTCCCGGAGTTTGGAAAAGCAGGCCGTAAAAAGACCAAGCCTATTCATCCGAATCTCTAACACGAGACGTCGTCGTTATGCAAGGCCCTCAATGATCAGTGACGCTGTTTTGGTTAGGTGTCATCCGCGATGCAGTTTTACTTTCTGGTGGCTTGAGTAAATCCAGCATCTATAAGCTCTAAATAGCTTGGTTGTAAGGCACGTGCGTCATAGCCATAAGAGGTTAGGATACGGGATGCCTCAAGACACCGGCCGCCAGATAAACAATGGCAGTAGATAATTGCATTGTTAGGAAGACGGTCGTTTAATTTGTTGTCTGTAGTGGTTCGAAGTTCACTGAGGGGTAATGATTGAGCAAGAGCAAGATGACCACCGGACCATTCTTTTGGTTCTCGGACATCTATAAGAATTGCGGTCTGGTTGATTATCTTGTGCCGAACCTCAGTGAGTGAATCCTTTGTATGTGTGGCGGCAAGAAGAGGGCCGACCGTTCCCACAAAGAATGCCACAAGAAGTCCCTTGGTTCTGCAAGATGTTTTGGAAGACCGAGATTGGTTCCATGGCATTTTTGCAATCACCATTGCCATTCCGCACGTGTCAGTAATACCGGCAAAAACGAGACCTGCTCCGATGAATCCAGCTAGGAACAGACCAGCCATTTGTGTTCCGTACCCTTCAGCAAATGATGCTATAAGAACACCCGTGAAGACGAGAGCTCCTGCTGAAATTCGCACTTGTCTCTCAAGAGAGATACTTTTACGACCTCGTACTACAGGAAGACCTGCTGCTTCGCATGCGATTGTTCCTCCTTCGATGCTTATTACTTTTGCGAAACCCGCCGTGATCATTGCTTCACAGGCTTTACGACTGCGGCCTCCAGACTGGCAAATAAAGTACAAGAACCCATCTTCGCCTGGATTCAGATTCGATGTTGCTGCGTTGAGCCGGTCGAGTGGTATGTTTTCTGCATTTTGAATGTGAATTTCACCAAACTCTGCCGGTGTACGAACATCAATAATTTTAATCGAGCCGCTGTTCTGGATGCGGGAGAGAAAATGCTCGGGGGATAAATTTTCAATCATAGGTCTATTCACTCAGGGTGGCGTTTATTGATGGAATTGACATTATTTCATGATGGTTGGCTGCGTTGCTGCAGAGGCTGTCGTTAACGTGTTCCTCAACTGATATAGTACACAACTCTATAAGAAAGATGTTTTTATAAGTTAGATTAAGAAGGAACTTTTGAATGAGCTCAAAAAAAGAAGTTCATGGTCGTGTGTTGGCAGAGCGCACGCAGCTCGAAGAAGCCCAAGCGGCTGGTCTTGGCCGTACTCTTGCAACGTACACTCGCCTTTCTGGGCCTGGCTGGTTGCAGTCGGCTATCACGCTTGGTGGAGGCTCGCTGGCGGGATCACTGTATCTAGGCGTGATCGGTGGTTATGAGTTTCTTTGGTTGCAGCCTCTCATGATGATACTCGGTATCGTTATGCTTTCTGCGATTGCCTACGTTACCCTTTCGACAGGAAAGAGGCCGTTTCAAGCAATGAATGAGCACGTTAGTCCTGTGCTTGGTTGGGGATGGCTGCTAGCCGCAATGATGGCAAATCTTGTGTGGGCAATGCCGCAGTTTTCTCTAGGGACGGCGGCACTTCAGCAGAATTTATTTCCACAATATCTTTCCGGTGATTCGGCAAAAATTATCTGTGTTGTAGGTCTGTTTTTGCTTGCTGCAGTTGTAGTCTGGTTTTATGACTCACCGGGGTGGGGGGTTCGAATCTTTGAGATATCGTTGAAGGCGATGGTTGGCCTCGTTGTGCTGAGCTTTTTTGGTGTTGTTGTGGCAATGTCTTGGAAAGGTGAACTTGACTGGGCTGCAATTACTAAAGGTTTTGTGCCTGATCTTAGTCTCCTTTGGCGACCCGTAACGGGACTTTCCGGATTCATTGAAGAATCGAATGCTCCCGACTATTGGACCGCAACAATTCTTCGCGCTCAACGAGAACGGATGATAGCGGCGGCTGCCACTGCCGTGGGAATCAATATGACCTTTCTCTTGCCGTATTCGATGCTTCGTAAAGGCTGGGATCGTGCGTTTCGGGGACTGGCAGCTTTTGATCTCTCAACAGGCTTGTTTATCCCATTTTTACTTGCAACAAGTTGTGTGGTTATTGCTGCTGCGAGTCAATTTCATGCCGAAATTAATGAAAAAATTATCAGTCAGCCAGCTGTGGAAATTACCGGTTCATACAGAGATAATCTTGAAAGAAGAGTGAAAGCGGACCTGAGCGTAGATGATTCTACTTCGCTCAGTGAGTCTGGAATGAATGAAAGGATCGATGCCTTGTCGTTAGCAGATCGAAAACTAGCTTACACACTCATCAAAAGGGATGCTTTTGATCTTGCGAATGCTCTGGAAAACTTGTTTGGTAAAGGTGGTCTGACGCAGAAAATATTTGGTATTGGGGTGCTTGGGATGGCCATTTCAACCATCGTGATCCTGATGGTAATCAATGGATTCTGTGTTTGTGAAATGACTCATCGCGAAGGCGACCGAGTTGTTCAGCGGCTTGGGGCAATACTTCCGGGCATTGTTGGTGGCCTTGGTTTTCTGGCTTTGTGGGGAGACGAACAAGCGAAATTTTGGCTCGCAGTCCCTACGAGTAATTTTGGCATGGTGCTTTTGCCAATCGCCTACGTCGCGTTCTTTTTTATGATGAACAGTCCGTCTCTTCTCGGTGATGCAATGCCTAGAGGAGGGGTACGGATTATTGTTAACGTGGTGATGCTTGTTGCTATTGCTGCTGCAAGTGTTGGTGCCGGGTTGAGTGTATGGGCCAATGTCGGATGGATTGGTGTGATTCTTGCGGCTGGATTTATTGGGGCTGGCGTACTGAATGCTAGCTTAAAATCATCAGCATAAATTCGTATAATAGCAACAGATTACAATCTATGCCTTACGAGGACACACTGCCACTACTTGCGGTTTTTTTAGTGATGACCACGCTTTTTCTGTGGCTCTGGCGAAGTAGTGGTCAATATCAGTGGGCTGTTCTTGCGTTTATTATGTTCGGAGCCGGCTGTGGAGCAGTTGGGATTGATTGGCTCTTTGAGACTGATAGAGAGCAGGTAGAAATTTTACTTCCTTCACTTGCTCGCGCTATTGAGAGAAAAGATCTTGAAGTACTCTTTAATGCAATCGCTCCTGAAATGCAGCCAGTCCGAGAACTGGCAGAAAAAGCTGTTCATGACGTGATGCCGAAGCAGGTCCTGATAACGCGTCTTGAAATAGAGATTCAACAGGGACATGTACTGCCGACGGCAGTTGCAAATATGCTTGTTCGCGTTACGGGTAGGATTGGTGAGTCAAGTTTAGAAACTTGCATCGTTAGCGTTGTTGTAACACTGCAGAAACGGGATCGATGGCTCGTCACAGGATGTCTTGTGGAATCACCAGATATTATGAATAAAAAGAAAACAACACGGGCCGGACAGGTCATACGTTGACCGCCGGCCCGTGCCGCTACCAGTTTTACATGGAGTTATGAATTTGTTCTTAGGACATTTTCGACGCTATATGCGTTATCAAACTGCTTTCCTTGTTCTTCGACCACGGTCCTGTAACCGTCGACCTGGCTATTAATCTCTTCAATTATTGCCGGCTGATTACGGAGGGTAGGGTTTTCAATAAGGCTTGCTTGCAAGGCAGTAAGTCCTTCTTCGTACGCAGATTGAGCTGTTTCAAAGTCTTCACCTTCAGCGGCTCGGCCTGCTCGTTGCAATGCTTCACGTGCCTTTATACCGTCAGGTGTTGATCCAATTGTTGCGACCGCCATCCAGTAGTCGTAATTAATGATATCACGACAACGGCTGATACCCCGCGAGTTATTTTTGGCATCAGCAAAAAGAGCACAAAGGTTTTCTGCTGCAGAACGTTGAGGTTCGGCCAAAATACTGGCAGCCGTCTGCCATGAAACTGCAGTCGTTTTTCCCGCCTGTGCAGCTAAGTCAGTTTGTTCCTCAGTACGATCGGCAAGAGGTGTTTGGAGAGCCGTTCGTGCCTCTGGTGAGAGAGACTGCATGCGTAGAGAACGAATTGTGTCACGGGTATCACCCAGCATGGTTTGAAGCTTTGCTTCTAGTTTCACGACACGCTGTTTTTCCGCATCGTGTATCCAAAGTGGTAGCGATTTATCATGGATTCTCACAAAGCGATTGGCGAGTTCCTTACACTCTTTGTGAACAGCCTTCCAAGCGGCCTGCGTTGTGGGGCTAAAGTCTCGATTTTTTTCGAGCTTATTAGCTTTTCGTAGTGCAGTAAGCATTGGCTGCGCGGCATTGACTAATGGCATGCCCACGCTGTCCGACTCAACGCTGCTGGCCGGCGCAAAACCAGCCACCGATTGCTTCATGAACGATTTACTTGCTGAAGCGGTAGAAAGCACGGTGCCGGGCATCTGTGCAAAAGCATAGAGAAGCCCCGTAATAACCATGCAGATTCCAAGAATGACTTCCTCTGTGAATAAAACACGACTTGGATGTGTTAGCTCATCTGTAACATCTTTGAGATTGCTTTCAGATTGAGAAATAGAATTTTTTCGACTGCCTAAGCGTGAGGTTGCGAAAAACATATCGGGGACCCTTTCTGCTGGTAGTTGACAGAAGATCGAAAACAATGACTTTTTTGGAAAGTATTGGTCAGTTCAATCAACTGCTTATCTATCCACTTGATGGCATGCCCCTGACAGCTACCACCGAGTTTTGCTGGAAAAGGATATGCAACTCATTGGTCAAAAAGTTGGTGACAATCTTGAAAACTTCTGAATGATCTATAAAACCAGTATAAAGACCTCGGTGCATGTTGTTCGGGTGGGTTATTCACACTAGACAGTTAGTGAAACTTCCGTTTGGGCTAGAATCAATGCCCAGTAAACACGAGGAATCGAGGCTTTGTGGTCAAAGAGATAGTCTCACGTTGTTGTATTGTTCTGTGACGTATGGCAAAGTTCATCATCGAATGATCCGTTTGGCATGAGCTCCTTTTTTCGAAGTTGAGCTGGGTAAACCCGTCATGCCTGCTGTTGTGTCGCGTTGCAACAGGTGGAGATGGTGTCAGTTTAGAGTGCAATTAGGGCTATTGCGGTATATCGACTGCTTTATGCCAAGTCTTGATGAGGTGACAATTCAAACAGACATGAAAGATCCAAAAGATATACTCTTGTCTCTTAGGGCGAGGGGGCTGAGTTAGAGTGATAATGGGTGCTTTCTGTGCAATAACGGGTCCGCTAAAGGGTGAAAATATTAATGTCCCCCGTGCCGCTGCATCTAATAAACTCGTTTGTTAAAACAAGTGGAAAAGTATGCTCGTGGCTGTCAGGTCTTTTGGTAGGTGTTTGTCACAAAGAACACCTCACAAGCAGCTCTTCATGGGGCTGCAACAGCAGTTTGCCGCGTCACGCATCTTGGTGCAACTCGTAGATTGAGAGATTTGGAGCAGACACAAAACTGATTGACGATGTCTCGTTATGAAAACCAAGGGGCATGGAACTTTACGATTTGTTATCGAATGGTTCGGGCGAGCTAATGCGGTAAAGGTGAGACTTTGTGCGAATAATAAGATCGTTGCCAATAACGGCTGGTGACGCCATGCACCCGCTATCGAGAGTGTTTTCAGAGATCACTTCAAAAGACTCAGGGTTTGCTTGGAACACAACACAGCCACCATCTTCGTCGCATGCGTAGAGCCTTTGCCCTGAACTTACGAGTGATGCAGAGTACCTTCCACTGTGTCGCTCGCTCCAGCGAACATCGCCTGTTTTGATGTCAATACAGCTGAAAATGCCAGTATCACTTACCATATAAAGTTGATCAGCGACAACAGACTGGCTCGGGCGAGTGGGAGCTGACTTCCCGAACTTCCAAACGACCTGTTGCTTGGTGATATCTCCTTTACCATCAGGGCGTACCGCTAATAATCGATCACCTTTAGCGGTACAAAGAATCACGAGTCCATGGCTGTAAAGCGGTCGAGCTGCAGCATTAAAACCACCGTGGTACACCGTCCAAAGTTCTTGGCCGTTGTGTGGATCATACGCAACAGTAGCGACTGCTGCTGGACTAATGAGTTGTGTTCGGTTGTTGTGAGTAATAATCGTAGGAGTAGAGTACGCCTTTTTGAAGTCACCATTGTCAGATCCATAATTAATGGATCGATCTGTTCGCCAGATGGTTTCTCCAGTCTTTGCGTCAAGGCAGGCGAGGTATTGCTGGTCGAATCCATCGAACGTTAGGAATATTGCACCGTCAAAAAATATTGGTGATGATCCTGGCCCCCTATGGTGATCACACGGTAAGTCTTGACGCGTCCAAATAATTTGCTCTGTTTCTAAGTCAAGGCAAGCGGTTCCAGCGCTTCCGTAATGAACCCAAAGAAAACCATTCGCTAGAACAGGCGTTGGGCTCGCGTAGCTATTAAACGGGTGGCAAAACATGGGATCATCGATTTCAAAGACAATGATGTCCTTACGAATATGTCCCGTTTTTGTATCAATTGCGAGAAGTGAAAGCCGTCGTCCATCTTCAGTGGCATTTGACAGCCATATCGTATTTCCTGAAATAACAGGACTCGACCATGCTTTGCCAGAGATGGCTGTTTTCCAGCAGATATTTTTTGTTTCATCCCATCGGATTGGGAGTTGCTGTGATAGTGATTTGCCATTGGCTGTTGGGCCACGAAATTGATTCCAAGAAGGGTGTAGTGTTTCGTGTGCGATAGCTTCTTTTGTACCAAGGCTTTGTAGGATGAAAGTCATCAGCAGTAGAAGTGAAGCTACGCGTACAAAGAATTTTGAAAGCATTGGCAAGTCAATATTTTAGGTTTTAATTACGGCCGTTTTTTTGTCTTAGGAAGAAGGGTGGCCGGATATTGATTGAGTCGAAATTTCATGGTCGCTGTCATGGAATTGATTTTCAAGAAAGAGTCTGATTCGGCTGTCGAGTTCCGTGGATTGAAGGCGACCATGGCCACCACCTTCAATTTTAATAAGTCTGGCCGAGACTCCAACATCTTGAAGTGACTTATGAAGTTGCACAGACTGGTCAAAAGGTACCAGTTTGTCATCGGATCCATGAATCATCAAGAAAGGTGGGTCATCTTTTGAAACATAGGTTATTGGCGAGGCTGCAGCAGCAATTTCTGGAAGGTTAGGAACAGGACCACCGAGTAATAGGGACTCTGGGGAGTCCGGATTGTTATGAGACCCACCCATGTTTGTGAGATTCGCTGGTCCAAAGAAATCAATAACGCCGGTTACTCGACTACTACTATTGAATGAACTACCGACTTGTCCCTCAAGTGCCAAAACATCACCAGATGTTCCAAGCATGGCAACAAGGTGTCCGCCCGCCGAAGTTCCGACAGCAATAATTTTTGTTGGATCAGCATGATATGTTTTTGCATTCGCCCGAAGCCAACGAATGGCTGCCTTGCAATCGTGTATTTGTGCAGGCCACGTAGCTTCGTCCGTAAGTCGATAGCCAATTGATACTCCTAGATATTCTCCAGTACTGACAAGTGGAGCTAAAAACTGTAAGCCACTGCGCCGACTGCCTTTTCTCCACCCGCCACCATGAACAAATGCTATGACTGGAAGGGGAGTATCACTCGTCCGAGTAACGGGGAGAAAAAGATCGACCTGTTGCCGGGGGTTGTTGGTGTCTGCGTAGGCGACATCCTTAATGATTTTTATTTTTGGAACATCGGGGCGTCTCGTGAGTTGTTGGTTCTGATCACCTGCAGGATCAGCTGATTGTGTTTCCTTGGGATTGGTGAGAACAAATCCCAAAGAAAAGGAAATGAGGCAAATCAAATCGTATCGTAATATAGGAAATTTCATGCCTGTATCTCCATAAGTACCATCGTTTACGGCCAACGATCATTCATCTATTCGTTTTACCATGAAACTACGGAACTCTACCGGATCATTGTGGCCGGCGAGACCAACATAGCCATCTTTCCGGTCAAGGCCTCCAGGTACATGGTCCATTTCATTTCGATTAAGAGTGTCAAGTTGTACATCAAGAATGCATGTGCCATTGAGTGTCACCGTTAACTTTTGGTCTTGAATAACGATTTCTTCAAAGTTCCATTCACCAGTTGGTCTTAAATAGCCTTGCTTGGCACCAACGCAAAAATAAAGGCTGCCGTGATGCTGGTAGTCCTTAAGTTCTGGCTTCCCCGCGGATGTCATTCTGGCGTTATAGCCAGCATCATCAATGACCTGAATTTCCATGCCATCGTGAGCACTGTGCCCACCATCTGGAACTCGTAAAGCGATACCGTTATTGCCTGCTGCTGGAAGCCTGAACTCAATGCGTATGGCGGTATCACCAAAAGACTCTTTTGTAAGAAGATCCCCACCTTTGCCGGGCTTGCATGTGATGTTACCTTGATGGATCGCGTAGCTGTCAGTTGCTCCTTGCCAGTTTGACAAGTCCTGTCCGTTATTCAGTTCGACGAAGCCATTACTGTTTTGTGATCTTAGGAACTCATTGGCTTCACTCGTTGAGATTTCTCGTATGAAAATATTTCGCCATCGGATTTCGCTGCCGTGTGTTTGTAATTGGATTGGACCTCTTGGCGGTACAGGGTCAACAAGGAAACCGTTTGCTTTATTTTTCTTGCCTTTATTCTTTCGTTGTGCAAAAAAATTATCCATGACAGCATTTTGTACAACAGTTTTTCCATTGAGCTCAACGGTTACTCGTTCACCAATCATTTTTATCCGAAAATGATTCCATTCGCCGAAAGGGCGATCCATTAAAGCAAGGGGGTGTTTGCCTTCTTCTCGTTTGTTGTTCCAGAGTCCGCCGGACCCTCGGTCCGCGCCTAGCTTGAATTTCTTTTCTTCAGTCGAATCCCATATCTGAACCTGTGGTATGCCGCGAAGATAGATTCCACTGTCACCAAGGGGCTGCATCTTATAGTCCACTAAGAGTTCAAAGTCTCCGTATTCTTGGTCAGTTGTGAGGTAGAGTCCTTTTCCGTCATTCACGATTTCATTGTCCTCAACTCGCCAATGTGCATTGATGTGATCTCCCACATCGATGCCCTTCTTATTGAGAAGCCCACCGGCAATGGATTTTTTTTTGTAATCAACTTGCTCCTCCGGTGACATGCTCTTGAAGTCATTCGGGTCTTGTGTGCCCCAGCCATACCAGCCGGTTAAATTCGTACCGTGAAATAAAGAAACAAATCCTTGAGGAGGCATGTTGACTTTAGATGGCATCGCAGTGCCCCCCTGTTCTTTTGAGTTTTTGGTGACAGAGGCTTGCCAAGTATTGCCAGGTTGTAAGGTTTTTATCCGTTGAGTTCCGCGTTGTCTTAATTTTGACAATGGACCAGCGGATAGGTTTCTACTGCCAATCAGCCCAAGTGTCGCAAGGAGAAGAGAGAGAAGGATTCTTGTCATAAATAGCCCTGTTCATAAAAATAGATGTTTTGGCGACGTGTTCTGGAGGCAGTCGGCCTGGTGTCTTGTTGCCGGCTGGAAATTTTTTCATGCTTAGTCAGGCTGCCGTCAGGCGTCACCTGGTTCCATGTCAAAATATTGGACTGCGTTACGATAGCTTATACCACAGACCATTTTTCTCATTGCTGCCATGTCGTTTGGTAGTAATCCATGCTCAATATCATTTCCGATAATGCTACAAAGAAGTCGTCGGAAATATTCATGCCTTGGGTACGATAGGAAACTCCGTGAATCGGTTAACATGCCAACAAAATTCGATAGAAGACCAATTTGAGAGAGTGTGTTGATCTGCCAACGCATGCCGTCTAGTTGGTCAAGAAACCACCAGCCGCTACCGTATTGGATCTTGCCAGCGATGCCGTCACCTTGGAAGTTCCCGCAAGCAGCAGCGACGGCATAATTATCTGAGGGGTTGAGGTTGTAAAGAATTGTCTTTGGCAGAGAATGTCGCTTGTCGAGTTCATCTAGGTATCCAATAAGCATTTCCATTTGGGGCAAATCACCAATGGAATCATAGCCAGCATCAGGTCCGAGTTGTTGGAGCCCGCGACTATTTGTATTTCGGAATGCGCCAAGATGGAGTTGCTTTGTCCAATTTTTTTGTGCATCCAGTTCACCGAAATAGATCATCATATAGCCACGATAGGCCTCGAGTTCTTCAGAGGAGACGGAGTTGCCCTTGCAGGCAGCGTCATAGACTTTTTTTGCCTGGTTTTTTGTGCCACCTCTGCCAAAGCATTGGGCAAGCCCATGGTCTGAAAGGCGACTTCCAAGCCCATGAAAAAAGTTATGGCGGTTTGCAATCGCTTCCAGGAAGGAGTCAAAGTCGTTGCAGGAAAAGCCAGTACTATGTTCAAGTTGTTTGATCCAAGCCTGAAAAGCTTTTGGTTGGTCTGCCGTTAGTGCTTTATCAGGACGGAAGGCCGGGTACACCCGAGTCCCTAATGGACTGTTGGCGATCGTCAAGTGATGCTCAAGGTCGTCACAGGGGTCGTCCGTTGTTCCGATAGCTGCGACTCGAAAACGCTTCAGCAATGTTTGGGCCGAGAGTTTTTTCAGCTGAACATTTGTTTCTTCCCAAATGCGTCGCGCAGATGATGCATTAAGAATGTCATGAAGGCCAAATACTCGAGACAGTTCTAGATGGCTCCAGTGCCATAGTGGATTTCGTAAAAACTTTGGCATTGTTTCTGCAAACGCACAGAATTTTTCAAAATCCGTTGCATTTCCAGTAATGTATTTTTCCTGAACACCAGCCGCACGCAAAGCTCGCCATTTGTAGTGGTCTCCACGAAGCCAAACATCTGTAAGGTTTGCCCACTGCTTATCCCCAGCAATTTCTTCAGGAGAGAGGTGGCAGTGGTAGTCATAAATCGGCTCTTTAGCTGCGGCTGCGTAGAGTTCTTTTGCAGCATCAGTAGAGAGAAGGAAGTCAGAGTTTGTTACTGGATTTGTTTGTCGCACAGATTTTTAAATATGTATGAGAGTTATTCGGTTCTATTGTTTCGCCCGACTGGTCGGGTTTGTGTTCCCTTCATATTGTTAAGACTGTCACCAAGAGTTTTTCGGTACCGGTCAGCACGAGCAGTTAATTTCTTAACAATTTCCGGGTGATCAGAAGCGACATTCTTGGACTCACTGATATCCGCACTTAAGTCATACAGTGATAATGGTAATTCGCGTACGACATAGCCATGCCTGCTGGCGATTCCTTCAATACCACTATTGCTAATTGATTGCGGTGCAAGGCGGCCATATCCAGCAGGCTTGCCGTCGGTTCGTGTTTCTCCGTTGATGATAAGATATTTATGCGGAAAGTGGATTTTCCATTTTCCATCACGAAGAGCCTGGAGTTCACTGCCAGCATAAAATACAAGGCCGTCTTGTCGGTCGACAGTAGTCGCTGATCCCTGAAGGACTTCAGCAATATTTATTCCGTCAATTGGTTTGTTCGGCAGCGGCGCTTTCGCGAAGTGGCAAAATGTCGGCAAGAAATCGATTGAAATGATTGGAGTGTTGCATGTCCGTGCTGCCGGTATGGTGCCCGGCCATCGAGCAACCATTGGTACTCGCACACCACCTTCAAATGTTGTCAACTTCCCGCCTCGAAGTACACCAGACTGACCCGCATGTGTGCCGTAACTTAAGAATGGGCCATTATCGTTTGTGAAAACAATTAGTGTATTGTTTGTGAGGTTGTGCTGATCTACCGCTTTCACGATTTCGCCAACGGACCAGTCGATTTCTTCAATAACATCTCCGTACAGCCCCCGAGCTGATTTTCCTCGAAATCTGTCTGAGGCAAAGATCGGTACATGGGGCATGATGTGAGGTACATATAAGAAGAAAGGCTTGTCCTTGTTTTTCTTGATGAAATTCACGGAGCGATCAGTAAGTCGTTTTGTAAACAATCGCTGATCAGGATCTTTCTCAATGACAGTGTTGCCATCGTAGAGTGGGAGTGGTGGCATGGAGTCTGACAGTACCGGATGATATTTTGTGTTGTCATTTGAATAGGGAATACCAAGCCATTCCTGAAAACCATTTTTTGAAGGTGCAAAAAATGGAGGTAAGCCAAGGTGCCACTTGCCAAACATGCCAGTTGCATATCCCGCCTTCACGAGAAGTTCTGGGAGAAGTTCTTCCTCTGGCGAAATGCCTGTCGTGCTTGTGTGGTTCAATGCCCCTTCAAGCCCAACACGGTTGGCGTAGCATCCTGTCATAAGTGCCGCACGCGAGGCAGTGCACACTGCTTGCGCAACATAAAAGTCGTTAAACTTTGTTCCTTCTTCAATCAGGCGATCAATGTTTGGGGTTTTGATGCCGGATGTCGTCGTGAATCCGGGGAGGTCGCCCCATCCCATGTCGTCAGTAAAAATGAGTACGATATTTGGATGCGAGGAGTCTGCACAAAAACTGTTGTTCGTGAAAAAGCATGCAGTCAGCATTATTGCAGCAGAGACTGTTCGTAACACCGTTTGTCTTACAGCTCGATTCTCAATGATAGACTTGAGAAATGTAGAATTGTGATTCATGCGATCGGTCCCCTTAGGCAAATTCTTGAAAAAGAAACATTCCTTAGCAATCAATTCGATCCCAATGTTCTACCTGATCTGCACAAGAGCTTCGAGAGGCTTTTGTTCCAAAAAATTACAAAGATTACGAACAGTCTGGGATGCAATAGCTTCCATCGCCTCGCGCGTGAAGTACGCCTGATGTCCTGTGACAACAACATTTGGGAAGGTGAGAAGTCTCATGAAGGTGTCGTCTTGAATGATAGAGCTACTTTTATCCTCAAAAAAGAGTCCAGCTTCTTCTTCATAAACATCGAGTCCTAGGCTGCCAACGGTTCCTTGTTTAAGTCCATCGATAATAGCCTTGGTGTCAATGAGAGCGCCGCGGCTCGTGTTAATGAGCATTACCCCGTTTTGCATTTCAGAGACAGAAGCTGAATTTATAAGGTGGTGTGTTGCGTCTGAAAGTGGGCAGTGAAGTGAAATAATTTTACTCTGTTTGAGTACGCCTGA
>Ga0315320_10000133_pt1 | contig 57788 bp, 57 predicted proteins | sample M140m21515metaG_FD_203458 | JGI IMG/M metagenome (GOLD analysis project Ga0315320, IMG submission 203458) | Ammonia-oxidizing marine archaeal communities from Monterey Bay, California, United States - M1 40m 21515 | ecosystem: Environmental > Aquatic > Marine > Coastal | place: USA: California... | reverse complement strand
CTTCGCTTACAGTATCACCTTCGTCAAACATGGCAAGTGCTGTTTCTCCTCCTGGACTACTTGGGCAAACCAATACATCTAAGTCTGCCAAGTATTCGGGATACATGGCTGCTCCCTCAAAGATGGCATTCCATGCATTTGCTTCATCGTCGCAGTTCATGACTTGCATGCGAGGGTACTTCTGACTATTAGACTCATTGGCATACATTTTAAGTGCCAAACCAAGTTGCTTAAGGTTGTTTTGGCAGCTGGCTCGTCGAGCGGCTTCGCGTGCACGGGAAAGTGCAGGTAAAAGGATAGCGGCAAGAATACCGATGATGGCGATAACGACTAATAATTCGATAAGGGTAAAACCTTTAGTTTTCATGAGATAAGACTCCAAAATATAAATTTGTAAAAAATAAGTAATTCGCAACATATGTAGAACCGCTAGAAATAGATACTGTTGAACTCACTATAGGTGTTCGATGCGCTAGATTAGTGGTTCAGGAGATTGGAGACGCAAAGATACTCCAATAGTTTGTAGCAAAAAGATTGACTACTTCTAGGACTTATTGTGCGAATACGGGTGGAGCCCGAGGGGGGGATGGTTCTATATAGCGAAATATATAATCTTTGGCAACATGGATGTTGGACAAAGACTTTTTACTGATAACTAAAAATAGGTAGGTGTAGAGGGCTAAAGCAAATAAACTTCTGTGAAGTAGGATGCACAGACCACAATGTTGAGTAGTAACTGAATGTCCAGCACTATGTGGATTGCTCAGTATAGGACTCGAAGAATGCGATACACTATGCCCAGGACTCAAGTGTGTGCCCGCGTGTATGATGGAGGCAATAGGCAAGCTTCCCATGCCTACAATGAGTAGAATGAGTGAGAGTTTTGCTATGAAATTCTGTTTAGAAAACATGCCTAAAAATTCCGTTTTTGAGAAACAATTATCAACAGTTTAGCAAAAAATGAACCTTGTTGTAAATAGTTTTTACATTAGAAGTTGATTTGCATGAGATTTGTTTGCTACACTCCCTTCCTGTCAATGCATGATACAATTTAAATGTCGCGGGGTGGAGCAGTCTGGTAGCTCGTTGGGCTCATAACCCAAAGGTCGCAGGTTCGAATCCTGCCCCCGCTACCAATTGATATCAAAAGGCTTACGAATATTCGTAAGCCTTTTTTTGTGCCTACTTGGTAGCAGTGCTTTTCCTACAATCCTAGAAAATCACCTATAAAAACAGAGCACCGTTATGTGCAGATCCGTGGTGCAGAAGAAAAACTGAGTGGTCCAAGTGTGTATTTAACTGTATACACGCCCTTTGAAACTACTTTAGAAATAGAAATATCTTAAAGCATTGATGGAATCAATTTATCAACTCCTTTAGTGTGAATTTGCGAAAAATTATTTTTTGATAAGGGGTTTTATCTCCGCCTTCGAAGAGAATCCCTATACTTCCGTCCGGCAGAACTGCTATGCAAGAATAGGTGGCTGGACCTGGATGAATGACCTTTTCATACGGCCATGTTTACCCTTCATCTTTGTTTAATTTTAGACTCAAACGTTCACGTTGTGTGCTTGTAGGATTCGAGAACAGTAAATACCGCTTATCTTTGTAGTCATACCACGTTAAGCAGGCTTGGCAAACAGGACTTAAGAGTTCGTCATCCAATTTAAAATCTTTCCAGGTGGAACCTTGATCGCTTGAAATAGAAATGGCTCGTCGATTTTTTTCTAAATGATTGCGCATATTGGCTACTAGATCGCCATTGCTTCGTTGTAGCAACATCCATTCTTCACATTTTTCATGTACAGCATTGCTCATAGACCAAGATTCACCGTGGTCGTCACTGTAAATAAAGTGGCTGTAAAACGTATCGCCTGACTTTCGGCTTAAAGGGAAATACAATCGACCTGAATAATCTTGATAGCCAAGACCTGGTGAAGACCACACCGCATCCCAAGCTGGATTCTTTACGGCCTTATTTAAATTGCGGGGTGTACTCCAAGTATCACCGTCATCATTTGAATACATCATATGTAATTGGAAAGTGCCTTCCAATAACCCTGGTTTACTTGTTTTTACACCGGCACATTATTCATCTCTTGATAAAAAAGTACTTTTGGTAGGTCTACATAATTATCAAAAGGTTTGATCAATTTCTGGAGATTGGTTGCGGCTGCTTCAGCGATAATGTGTGCGCCGAAATCGGGTAAATGAGTAGCATCATTTTTACCTTGTGGGTAATTGGGTTGTTCACCAGCGTCAAAGTAGAGAAAAAGTTTTCGGACATCGGTGGGGCCAAAGTCTTCATAAATAGTGCGAGTGATTTTTTCCAAATCCAATAGCGGGATATTTTCCTTCTTGGCCAGTGCCCGCACGGCTTCAGGATAATTTTTCAACGAATGCCCCAACTCCGTATCGCTTACCCAGGAGTTCCGGTTAATAGAGGTCAGCAGTACAGGCAATGCTCCTGTAGCTTGGGTGTCCTTAATGTATTGCCTTAGAATATCGATATATGTGCCGAATGCATCGCTATAACGTTTAGGGTCATTTTTCTTTTGGTCATTGTGTCCAAATTGTATGAATACATAGTCACCTTCTTTTAGTCTTTCGTCTATAGGTGCCCAATGTCCTTCATCTCAATAGCTTTTAGAACTACGACCGCTTATGGCTTTGTTAATGACCACAATCTTGGACTCATCCAGATATTCTTGTAAAACCTGCGCCCATCCAGTGAGTGGATGGCGTTGTTTCTCATAATTTTCAGCTATGGAATCGTCAATGACATATAGATGAGGTATAGTGTCTTCGGCGTAAATAGTCGGCATGAAGCTTAGACTGAACAATACACCAATAATAATTCTCAACATAAAGTTCTCCAGGTTAATGGGTACTAACCCTAGCTTGCCATTGTACAAAGCGTAAGTCAAGAGAGGGGTGTAACGAGATCTCTTGACAATTCTTCATAATACTTTTGCATATTTCGCATCATTATGTTTTAATGCATATTCATTATATTTTTGAGAAGGAAGTATTATTAACTCTTTTAGACGGAGGGTGTGAGTCGTGAAACATAAATTGTTTGGTTTATTCGGGGTGCTAGGGGCTGGGGTGATGTATTCACCACTGGCAGCTGCACAAGAGGGTGCTGAAATTGACGCTGGAACCACAGCATGGATGCTAATCTCCACCGCATTGGTGTTATTGATGATTCCAGGCTTGGCCATGTTTTATGGCGGACTAGTACGCACGAAAAATGTGTTGGGTACGATGATGCATTCATTTGTCCCCTTGGCCATTATCGGAGTGCTGTGGACAGCTGTAGGATACTCACTCACCTTTGGTGATGCAGTTATGGGAGGATTTGTTGGTTGGAATAGTGACTTTGTCTTTTTAATGGGTATGGACACCATGGTAACCAATGGGGTGCCTGAATATGTCCTGGCTATGTTCCAAGGCAAGTTCGCTATTATTACACCTGCATTGATTAGTGGTGCATTGGCAGAGCGTGTTTTCTTCAAAGGATATTGCGGATTTATTACGCTTTGGTTCTTATTTATTTATTGTCCTTTGTGTCATTGGGTATGGGGACCTGGAGGTTGGCTATTAGAACGCGGTGTGATTGATTTGGCAGGTGGTTTAGTCATTCACGTATCCGCAGGTATTAGTGCCTTAGTGGTTGCGCTCTTTTTAGGCGCACGCAAAGGCTATCCAAGTTCTGCCATGCATCCAAATAACTTGGTCATGACTATGATGGGTGCAGGCTTACTATGGGTCGGCTGGTTTGGCTTCAATGCTGGGTCTACCGTACAAAGCGGTATGGATACGGCTCGTGCGTTAACCATGACCCAAGTTTCTGCAGCATCCGGTGCCTTGATATGGATGGTTATAGAATCCATTCAATTTAAAAAAGCAACTGCTTTGGGCTTTGTTTCCGGGATTCTATCCGGCTTAGTTGTTATAACCCCAGCAGCTGGAGTGGTTCATCCCGTAGGCGCGTTGATTCTTGGCGCACTGTCATCGTGTGCTTGTTATACAGCGCTTAATGCCAAAGCCAAATTCGGATACGACGACAGCTTAGACTGCTTCGGTATCCACGGAGTGGGTAGTGGACTAGGCGTAATCATCATGGTCTTCTTTTTGCGAAGTGAATGGAAAGCTGCGGCAATTGAAGCCGATGCCAATTGGTCAGTAATGGGCCAACTAACTACACAGTTAATTGGCATGGGAACGACGATTGTGTTTGCCGGTGTGGGTACCTTAATCATTTGCATAATCATCGAGAAAACCATTGGATTCCGCTTGCCAGAGCCACTGGAAAATGCCGGTATGGATCATTCCCTGCATGGTGAAAACGGATACGGCTTGTTAAACCTTAATTAAACGCTTCGTGTTTTAGGAGATACCAATAATGAAACTTATGACTGCAATTTTTAGAATTAATCGCCTTGATGAAGTGCGTGAGGCATTGATTGCCAAAGATATTTCGCGTATTACTGTGAGTCGCTGTACAGGACACGGACGCGCCACCGATGCAGAAATTTATCGTGGACAAGAAGTGATTCCCGATCTTATCGAGAAAGTGCGTATTGAAATCGCGCTGAATGATGAGTTTGTTGAAACGGCAATTGAAGCCATATTAAACTCTGCGCGTACCGAAGGCGCTGGAGAAGTGGGCGATGGTAAGATCTTCGTGACCGAACTAGGAGAATGCATCCGTATTCGAACCGGTGAGCGCGGAGGTGAAGCGATTTAAGATTAGCCATTTTTTAGTTTAATTAGATAGGAAAATTACACCAACAAGTCTTCAATCACATGCCCATGAACGTCGGTCAGGCGGAAGTCGCGGCCTTGGAAGCGATAGGTAAGTTTTTCATGGTTAATGCCGAGTAAATGCAGGATGGTCGCATGCAAGTCATGGACATGGACAGGCTTATCTACAGGGCTAAACCCGAGCTCATCGGTTTGACCATGGGTGTATCCAGCTTTTACTCCACCGCCTGCCATCCACATGGTGGAGCTGTCGATATGGTGATTGCGTCCGATGGTGTCGCGAACCTCACCCATGGGAGTACGGCCAAATTCACCGCCCCAAATTACGAGTGTATTTTCAAGCAATCCACGTTGTTTTAAATCCATCACCAAGGCTGCAGATGCTTGATCCACATCATGGCAGACTTCGTCGAGTTTATCCGAAAGGTTTTCAGAATTGCCGCCATGATGATCCCAGTTGGTGTGATAAAGCTGTACGAATCGAACGCCGCGCTCTATCATTCGCCGGGCTGATAAGCAGTTCATGGCATAAGAAGGTTCGCCCTCTTTGACGCCATAGAGATCTAGGGTTTCTTGGCTCTCTTTTGAAATATCCATCAACTCAGGTGCACTGCTTTGCATTCGATAGGCCATTTCATAGGAACTGATACGGGCAGCAATTTCGCCATCACCGGTAACATCGAGTCGATTACGATTCAATTGATTTACTGCATCAATCACATTGCGTTGCTCATCCTGATTTATGTTTTCTGGAGTGCTTAAATTTAAGATGGGGTCACCTTGAGAGCGAAAGGGTACACCTTGATGCGATGCGGGCAAGAATCCACTACCCCATAGGGGCTGGCCACCCCGTGGGCCGCGAGGACCGGATTGTAGCACTACGAAGCCTGGTAGCTCCTGTGATTCACTCCCGATTCCGTAGTTGATCCAAGAGCCCATGCTGGGACGCCCAAATTGTCCAGACCCTGTGTTCATAAAGATTTTAGCAGGTGCGTGGTTCGGTACATCAGTAGCTACGGTTTTTAAAAATGAGATATCGTCTACAATTTTGGCTGTATACGGTAGACATTCAGAGACCCATGCGCCTGAGTCGCCATACTGTTTAAAGTCACGAACAGTTCCCAGCAATTTTGGAGGGCCGTCGTTGCCAAAAGAATCCATGAAGGCAAAACGCTTTCCTTCTATATATGACTGCGGTATAGGTTGATTGTTGTATTTTTGCAACACCGGTTTATAGTCGAAAAGTTCTAATTGGCTAGGACCCCCCGCCATAAACATGAAAATGACATTAAGGGCTTTGGCAGGTTTTTGGCCCTGTCCATTGAATATACCCATGTTGCGTAAATTGGAATCAGCATCGGATTCGTTACCCAGCATTGAGTTTAAGGCGACAGAGCCCAATCCTACACCACACTGTTTAAAGAAGTGGCGTCGCGTGACATCGTGGAGAGCTTTGTTATAGGGGGCGTCAGGCATAGTATTCTCTCTTTATTCGCGGGTGATGAATTCATCAAGGTTGAGTAAAGTACGGGCAACAGGAAACCATGCACTGGTCTGGTCGCCGGAAGATTTTTTAAGTAGATTGCTCAGTACCAACACTTCACTGGCCTCTGGAGCACGACCCAGGCAAAGCATAAATGCGTAATGTAATTTATCTTCATCTGTAGCCATTGGTGCAGAACTAATTCGGTCAGCCAAAGCTTGCGCTTGCTCAATAAAGGCTTGATCATTAAGCAAAGTCAACGCTTGAAGCGGTGTATTCGAGCGACTACGGCGTGTACATGTAACCATAGCATTCGGTGCATCAAAAACCATGAGTGATGGATACGGTGTTGCCCGCCAGAAGAAGGTATACATACCTCGGCGGTGACGATCAGAGCCTTTGTCAGGATTCCATGCACGTGAACTTTGGCCAAGTTTCATCACTCCATCAGGCTGAGGAGGGTAGACCCCAGGACCCCCTACAGTCGTGTCCAATTGACCTGAAGCTGTCAATGAAACATCACGGATGATTTCAGCATCTAACCGTACGCGATTTTGCCGGGCAAGCAAATAGTTTTTGGGATCGATGACGTCAAGTTCAGGACGACGATGTGAAGACTGTTGGTAGGTAGACGATAAAACAATTTCACGGATAATTTTTTTGATGGACCACCCCGTATCGCGAAACTGCGCTGCCAGATAGTCGAGGACTTCAGGGTGGGTAGGTAAGGAACCCTGATATCCAAAATCATTCTCTGTTTCTACAATGCCACGCCCGAAAAGATACTGCCAATAGCGATTCACCATTACTCGAGCCGTTAATGGATTTTCAGGGTCACTAAGCCATTGAGCTAAATCCAAGCGAGAACCGTTTTCGGGACCTTTATAGGGATGTAGAACTGCCGGAGTGCCGGGGGTGACGACTTCTGCTTTACGTGTAAAATCACCCTGTTCAAACAGCTGTGTAACTCTCGCCTCAGGGCGTTTTTTGAGCACCATCGTCTTGGGGAGTCTGGGTTTCTTTTTTTCAATCGAACGAATTTCATTTTCAAGCTCTTTGTATTTCTCATCTGCAGCGAGGAAACGTTTTTGAATTAACCGCTCTTGCTCATCGGTCCAGGTGCTGCGTTCTGTTGCGATAGCATCTTTTTCTTTGAGGTTCCACTTGGCAAGTGTTTCTTCCGATACAGTTGCTACCCATGCTGTCAGAGGCTCTTTTATGGCTTCAGCCTTATACGCATTTCGCTTTGGTAGCAGTGCATCAATTTCTTTTTGAATACGTTTTAGACGCGCTTTTTGATTCGGACTAGGCAATTCGATGTCGATTTCATCGTCATTGTTATAGAATGCGAATAGTTTGTAGTATTCACTTTGGTATAAGGGGTCATACTTATGGTCATGGCACTTAGCACATTCCATAGTGAGGCCTAGAAAAACTGCTCCAGTTGTATTCACACGATCTACGATACTCTCGATGCGAAACTCTTCTTTATCGATTCCGCCTTCTTGATTAATCATGGTGTTACGGTGAAAACCAGTCGCTACGCGTTGGTCTTGGGTAGCATTGGGCAATAAATCTCCGGCCAATTGCTCTGTGATAAATTGGTCGAAGGGCATATCTTCATTGAGCGCATTAATTACCCAGTCTCTATATGGCCATATTTGTCGGGAGCCATCAATGCTGTAGCCATTCGAATCGGCATAACGCGCATTGTCTAACCAATGCCGGCCCCAACGCTCGCCAAAGTGCTCGGATGCTAGCAATTTATCTACGACTTGTGTATAGGCTTCGTCACTTGGATTTGCAACAAAGGAAGAAACTTGTTCAATGGTTGGGAGAATACCTATCAGATCCAAATATACTCTACGAAGGCGAGTCTCGGGAGTAGCTAAAGGTGCAGGGCTTATGTCGTTAGATTCGAGGGTGGCAAGGACAAGCCGATCAACTGTAGTACGAGGCCAATCGTTCTGTTTAAGGGTGGGCATTGCAGGTTTTGTGGGTGCAATAAAGGCCCAGTGTTTTGAATAGGGCGCACCATCATCAAGCCAGTCAGTAATAATGCCTATTTCTTTTACGGTTAAAGCGGGCTTGTCAGAGGGGGGCATCCGATCGTCATCATCTTGTGCAGTTATACGCTCAAAAATTAGGCTGGATGCATGATCACTTCCGAAAAGTTCTTTGATGCGAACTGAAGCCATATCGTCGTCATAAGGTGCAACATCCAAGCGCAGTTCACCTTCGCGATGTTTTGAGTCTGGACCATGACAGGTAAAACAATGCTGCGATAAGATGGGCTTAACTTTATTGTTATAGTCGTCGGCTGATCCCGCGGGCGAGATAAGAATACATAAGCCAACACTTAGTGCCCAATACATTCTACATAGTGTGTACTTCATAGTGCTCACTTACAATAGCGTCGTGTTGCGCTAGAACTCCGAATAATTGTTGTATGGCCCTTATTGACCTATACAGTATAACATTTCCTGATGCTTACCGTCGTCCAGTTTGCGGGATAAACGCATGTAGATTTTGTCGCCGCAAATGGCTGGAGTCGATTGAACATCGTCAGCAATCACTGTGTTGTGTCCTACAGCTTCATAGCCTTTAGGGGTGGCTTTAAAGATGAACGTTTCACCCTTCATGCTGGTTGCGAAAATATTATCGCCTACCAAAATAGGAGAGGCTGCGAATTTTGCACGTAAGCGCTCTTCCCAAAGTAAATCACCGGTGTCCATCTTGTAGCATTGCGCCTGACCCGAATCCGTCACGACATAAATATGTCCATCACTTACCAGAACAGAAGGGACATAGACGCGAGTCTTATTGCGCCAAACTGTTTTACCCGATCCATCGCCTTTGACTACAGAAATATGGTTGTCAGGATAACCGCCACTGGTGACAACTGATTTACCGTCCGAAACGACTGATGTTACACATTCGGTCGTCGCACCAGGAACTTCCCAATTCACATTACCGGTTAATGGATTGAGGCTAGTCACTAAGTCGGTACCGGTAAAGACCAATTGGTCTTTACCCATAATATTTAAAATGATGGGAGAAGTGTAGTTGGGTAACACGGGACGTTTATGCGTCCAAACCACCTCACCAGATATACGATCAAAACCAACCACTGCACCGCCCCCCTTGTTATCGGCTGAGGAGATGACTAAAGGGCCGTATACTGCAGGAGAAGAACCGTAGCCTTGGTGCACAATATATTTTGTTACAGGCTTTTGCCATAAAATAGCCCCTTTTAAATCCAGTGCTGTCATATACACGACACTGTCGTTGATGAAGTTAATAAATAAACGTTCTCCATCGCAGGCTATGGTGGAATTGGCTTTGGTGCCACGCAAATGGCCTTTGTTGCCTTCGGAACTAAAGCCTTCCTTATGTACATCGGTTTTCCAAACTTGCTTGCCCGTTACCCGTTCGTAACAGAGCACGGATTGTATCTCGTTTTCTTCATCGGCCGAAGCAATATATATATAATCGCCCACAACGGTGGGTGAGCTATGGCCACGTCCAGGTATCGGGGTTTTCCAAAGGACGCCAGAATCATCGGTCCATTTTGTCGGAGGCGTTTGAGCGGCATCTGCAATGCCATTTCTGTTTGGTCCACGCCACCATGCCCAATCCGTGGATGCTACTTTAATACTGGCTTCTTTATCCTGAGCAAAAGTAGGGGAATGGGTAAAAAAGACTATACTAAAAGCTGCCAAAATAAGAGTTATACGCAGTAACATGAAGAATTCTCCTATAAATAGAGGTCTATCGCCGCTCACGGATTAATGTTAACCACTAAACAGTATCACTCATGTGTATATATGTTCAAGAAGACATGAAGAAAGCTCTACCCAGTTTGAGTGCTTGCTATCCAACTTTTCAGCATAGTATATTGGTATCTTGCAAATGTATGAATGTACTCAAAAAAGAGGTGTATATGAAAACCAATCGAAGAACTTTCTTAAAACAAGCGTCTGTTTTAGGTGCTGCTCCATTTATTATCCCTTCCAATGTATGGGGAGCCGATGTAAACCCCAGTGATAAAATTGTCATGGCGTTTATTGGGACTGGTAAGCAAGCTGCAGGCTTGTTGCGTAATTTTATCCGTCAGTCATCCGTGCGTGTCGTCGCTGTATGTGATGTGGATACCACACGACGCGAAACCGCTCAACAATCGGTTAACAATTATTACACACAGAATCCTACCCGAGGAACTGCTGACTGCAAAGCGTACAAAGACTATCGCGATATTATCGCACGAGATGACATCGATGCTGTATGTATCGCCACCCCAGATCATTGGCATACTCAGCCCACCATTGAAGCATTGGCTTCGGGAAAAGACGTCTATTGCGAAAAACCGTTGACACATAATATTTATGAGTCTGTTTCCGTAATTAAAGCGGTGAAGAAATATGACGGGGTATTGCAAACAGGATCCATGCAGCGCTCATCACGCAATTTCCGTGTTGCCTGTGAATTGGTGCGAAACGGTGTCATTGGAGATATCTCCCATGTAAATTGTAGCTTTGGGGATCCAGGGAAACCCTGTGATTTACCCGAAGAAAAAATGGAACCCGGTCTCGATTGGGATATGTGGTGCGGCCCCGGCCCACTGCGTGGATACAGTTCTGTATTAAGCCCACGTGGAAATCACACACACTTCCCACTCTGGCGTGATTACAAAGAGTATGGTGGCGGATACGTATGTGATTGGGGTGCACACCACCTGGATATTATGCAATGGGGCTTAGGTAAAGACGATAGCGGCCCCAATGAAGCTCGTCCTCCAAAAAATCAAGGCGATGTACGCGGAGCTACTTTGCATTACGGCGATATCGTTGTAACCCACAAAGACGGCTACGGCATTGAGTTTTACGGTTCTGAAGGTGTTGTGAATGTGAACCGTGGTCGTATGGAGCTTCACTTAAATGGTAAGCAAGTTAAAGCCAAAGCAGAATCCGATATGAATAGCGATATGAACTTTTTCGAAGAAGAATATTTGAAAAACGCAAAAGTTAAGTTATACGACAGTCGTCATCATATCAAAGACTTCATTCAAGCCGTTCATGCACGTACCAAACCTATTACCAATGAGCATGTAGGTGGACGTAGTGCAATTTGTTGTCACTTGATGAATCAAACCTACTACAACCATGAAGCCATCAAATGGCGTCCAAAGAAAATGAAATTTGCACGCGGCACCGGCAATCCTGCTTGGTTAACCCGTGAATATCGAAGCCCTTGGACTGTATAGAGTTATACTAGATCATTCCGCATTGAAACTATCGGTTTCAGTGCGGAATTTTTTCGTTTATATACACTACGCAGTATTTGTTGAAACAGATAGGTTGATTCATGCGGCTCGTCACCCTATAATTTTGATATGGAAAAAAAGACAAGTAAACCAGATCCCGCTGATCAATTGATGTTTGATGCACCCGAGAAATTATTGCTTGATGCATTGATTCTGACTCATGATGCAGTAGTGGCTAAATTTCAAGAACTGCTTCGTGGCTACGATATTTCGTATACCCAATACACCGTACTAAATGCCTTAGCTGAAGCCGGGGAAGAAGGGTTGCGTACCCAAAAGCTTGGTTCGCGCTTATTAACGCGCATCCCGGATATTACCCGTTTGGTAGACCGCTTGGTCCGCGATGGTTTAGTGGAACGCAACCGTTGGGATCAGGATAAGCGTGTCATGTATGTGATAATCACCGAAGCCGGCAATGATTTGCTGGAAGAGTTGGTAGAGCCTTTTGATGCCTTGCAAGTGGAAATGTTTGGGCACTTAAGTGATGCCAAACAACTCCAGCTAAATCGATTGCTCGCAGAATTACGCGAGCGCAATCCGCTCGATTAACTTTGTTGAGTTACCATAACTACAGCATAAATAACACCCGCTAAGGCTAAGCCAGCCAGTATTGCAAAGAAGATCTTCCAGAAACTCCAAGGGCGTTCGCCTTGCACTTCACCCTTCTGAGCATTGACCAGGAATCGATACACTTTTTCTTTATAGGTATAGGAACTAATCCATACCGGCAGTAAGATGTGCTTAAACGTGATGTCATTATAAACAATCGACTTAGAATTGATGCGTTGTTCATCGCCACCGATATCGCGACGAATAGTATGGTCAATTGTCAGTTCCATGATCTTTTTTGCGGTATGAAATCCCTGCTTGAGGCCGATTTGGTAGGTTTCCGCCTTGAAGCCACTCAGATAATCATCTTTATAGGGAACCAACTTGTGTAAGTCCCATGGCTCCAATTTATCAGCTTGTTTATTGGGGAGAGAATTACTCGCTCTAACAAGCACATCATTAAATCGATCTTGCACAACACCGCTCGCCGAATACCAACGAGTTCTTCGCTCGCGTTTTCGTTCCCCATTCACAGTACGTGTGACCCAGTAATGTTCACCTCGTTTACCCCTGTAATGGGTGATGGTATCTGAGTCATAAGTCCAATGTGGAATGTAGATCCCTTGGAGTCGATCATCAAGGTTATTTTTTTCCTTCAATTCATTTGGTGCAAACCACAAGCCCACAACCCATGTTTTAAAGCCCTTAATGGCCTCGCTGCGCTTGATGTTAAACGGGAGTAAGGATTTCGATTAACTCATTGCCAACCGTTTCACGTACTTTATCCCAGATAACCATAACTAATGTCTCCTAGATTGTGTATTTAACTAGATAGTAGTATATTTTTTTCACCATTTCGCTACTATTTAAATATGCGATCCAAACTATTAAAATACTCATAACTTTAGAAATAAATCAATCCCCTTGCGTTGTGCCTATATGCTTTTTTACAATGCTTACTAGTGAATATAGAAAAAGGGGATGCATTTTATGGCACAAATAGTATTGCAGGGAGTGGGAAAAACCTATCCAGGAAAAGTGCAGGCTGTTGAGCGTATCAATCTGCATGTACAGGATGGGGAATTTGTCGTCCTCGTCGGGCCATCTGGCTGTGGGAAATCCACCACATTACGTATGATTGCCGGACTCGAAGAAGCCACCATCGGCACCATATCCATTGGCGACCGTGTTGTCAATGATGTCCCTCCTAAAGATCGCGATATCGCAATGGTATTTCAGAATTATGCGCTCTATCCGCATATGACTGTGTTTAAAAACATGGCCTTTGGCCTTAAATTGCGGAAAATGAAGCGAAAAGATATTCGTGAACGTGTTGAAGATGTGGCTGAAATTCTGGGTATTACAGATTTGCTTAAACGAAAACCCAAAGCTCTATCCGGCGGCCAACGTCAGCGAGTGGCATTGGGAAGAGCAATAGTTCGCGACCCGCAAGTGTTTCTTTTTGATGAGCCCCTTTCCAATCTTGATGCCAAGCTCCGAGTACACATGCGTGCTGAAATCGGTCGTTTGCATAGTCGATTGAAGAGCACCATGATTTATGTAACACACGATCAAGTCGAAGCCATGACCATGGGCGACCGAATTGTTGTTATGCGTGATGGCGTTATTCAGCAAGTTGATACGCCTTCAGTAATCTATGATCGACCCGCCAATAAATTTGTCGCCGGCTTCATTGGGAGCCCCCCCATGAACTTCATCGATGGAACTATACGTGATGAATCAGGGGTGTTGTTTTTTGTAGATGGCCAAGGCTTGCGTTTACGCGTGAGAAAAACCCATGCTGTCATTCTTGAGAAATACACGGATAGTCGTTTAACACTCGGCATTCGACCAGAACTGTTTAGTAAACCCGATCAAGCCTCCCGTGAAAGCGGATCGACTTTATTGGGACATGTGGAAGTGGTTGAACCTATGGGTTCCGAAACCTATGTATCTATGGAAGTGGGGGAAGGTGTTTGGACTGCACGGCTTGAATCGGATCATATTCCCAAGGTCAATACCCCCTGCCGTTTAAAAGTCAATATGAGCAGAGCGCATTATTTTGATCCCGAAACGGAAGAATCAATCGGCGTGTAAAATGAATATAAGCTGACCGCTTTGTCAGTATGAAGGGATAAAGTGCATGAAAATTCAAGTGATGGGTTCCGGGAGTTGGGGGTTAGCGCTGGCACGATTGGTCGCCCTCAATGGCCATGAGGTCAGTGTATGGTGTCGGCATGAAGACAATCCCGATGCCTTACGCGAAACCCGCGAAAGCCCAGATTTTTTACCAGGTGTAAAAATCCCTGATTCGATAGAGATTGTTACAGAAATAGATCCTTCAGTGGATATGGTTGTTTTGGCTGTCCCATCACATGTCATGCGAAGTGTCTTAGAAAACCACACTTTTTCACCCGAAACCATTCGTATTAACGTTGCAAAAGGCATTGAAAACGAAACGCTCTTGCGTATGGATGAAGTAATTCATGCTGTGCACGGTGACTGTCCGGTTGTAGTATTGTCTGGCCCAAGCCATGCTGAAGAAGTAGCTAGAGAATTACCGGCTTCAGTCTGTGCTGCGGGTGTAAATGAAGCGGCCAACAATGCTGTTCAGTATGTATTCCAATCTTCTTATTTTCGCGTGTACACCACATCGGACATTGTAGGAGTAGAATTGGGGGGCTCCTTGAAAAATATTGTTGCAATAGCCGCTGGTGTATGCGATGGATATGGATTGGGCGATAATGCCATCTCTGCCCTAGTTACACGGGGACTTGCTGAAATTTCCAGACTGGGCCTTGCTATGGGGGCTGAGCAATTGACCTTTGCTGGGTTAAGTGGCATGGGTGATTTAATAACAACGTGCTTGAGTAAGCATTCGCGTAACCGCGCCGTTGGTCAACGCTTGGCACAAGGAATGACTGTTGAAGAAGCGTTGTTAGCTTCACCGATGATTGCAGAAGGTGTACGTACCACGCAATCTGCTCACGCTCTTGCCTCACAGATGGGCGTGGATATGCCTATCACACATCAGGTTTACCGGGTATTATTCGAAGGCGTGAACCCCAAAGAAGCTATCACTTCCTTGATGGCACGCGAACCCAAGTCTGAACAAGAGTAAAATCCAATGGCAAATAAAAAAATCATTGTGACTGGTGCTTCAGGCTTTGTCGGCGGGAGTGTAGTGTATCATGGCGCACAAAACCACACCATTTATGCACTGTCTCGGGGAGAGTGCATTTACGATCATGCTTCTGTGCATTGGCATACGCTAGAGTACGATGACCAAGAGCGCTTAGCCGAGATCTTTAATACTGTTCAACCCGATGCAGTGATCCATGTTGCAGCAATTGCTGATATTGATTACTGTGAGAACAATCAAGATGAAGCCTATAAGGTAAATGTGGATTACACATGTCGCTTAGCTCAATTATGTAAAAAGTCCGATACGCGAATGGTTTTTGTGTCTACTGATAATGTGTATGACGGAACTCAACCAGTCAATACCCATACCGACCCTGTTAGTCCTGTTAATTATTATGGCCAAACCAAAGTAAAAGCTGAACAAATAGTATTGGATACTGTCGCAGATACAGCCATTGCACGATTAGCTCTTGTTATGGGCTTTCCGATCATAGGTGGAGGTAATTCATTTTTAATGCGAATGATTACACAATGGGAGGCAGGAAACTCTGTAGGTGTTCCAGATAATGAGGTGCGTTCACCAATTGATCTTATTACAGCGGGGCTAGCGCTCATAGAAATGGCTAATAATACTTCACAAGGTGTAGTATTATTAGCAGGGCTCGATGCCGGTTCGCGGATAGAATTGGTAAAACAATTGGCCATTGGATTTGGCTATGATCCGGAACAAGTGCATCCCTTTTATCCCAGCCAATTACGGGGTAGGGGAGAACGGCCAGAAACGGTTATTTGTGACACGAGTCACACAAGAGAAGTCCTAGAGACTCCAATGCTGAATATCGAGATGGCTATCCCACTCATGCAACCCTTTCAGCCCTAGGGATAAGTACGAGCAGTTTATTTACCTCCTACTCGTGCTTTAGTGCGATCGTAGCGTGGTGCTCCGCGACTTTTACGTTGATCCATTCCACGATTACTATCGCCTTTAAATTTATTACGCCCAGAATAGCTAGTAGGACGCACAACAATCACTAAATACATCAACGCTACAGCAATAATAACTTCAAAATAAAACAATGAAGTGGGGTTGTAAAGGATTTTATCCGCAAAGTTTTGGGAAAGAAGTCCTGCAGGTGTTTTATAATCATACCCTTCGGAAGGATTGGTTTCATTAGCATACCAATTACAAAGGGCGGTACCGAGCCAAATTAAATAATGGCAAGCTAAGAAATAGGCATAAGGTTTTTTATACAGAGCGATGAGTAAACATACCACTAAAGCACCAATCGCAACGAATGCGCTGTTCTCCATTGAAAATCTAATAAGCGGTTCCAGGAATTACTCCTTGATCTATAAAAGATATCTCTGAAGCTTACTGTACTATTTAAATTTACTATGGAAATTTTCCTATAATTAATTGTAAATTAAAATATTATACAAATTTTAGGAAAAATCGATATTTTGGTGAGAATGGCATCTCTTCAGATGCCATTCTCCTATGTGTGAGTGTGCCTATAAGCCGAGTTCTGTCTAGAGCAGACGCTCCGAGACGGTCATTCATCTAGGACCTGCGTCACCACAGGCCTCAAGCTTCCTACCCAGGAGCAGTGCGAACAACACTATAGCTCCCCTATTTGGAATTGCGCCGGGTGGGGTTTAGCAAGCCGACTTGTCACCAAGCCGCTGGTGCGCTCTTACCGCACCATTTCAACCTTACCGGTACCATCCTGAGATGGTACGTAGGCGGTATATTTTCTGTTCCACTATCCGTCGGTTACCCGCCTTGATGTTATCAAGCACCCTGTTCTATGGAGCTCGGACTTTCCTCGATACCCTACGATATCGCGACCGTCCAGCACACATTAAGTATTATACCATAAGGTGATCGCTAAGCTATAGAGTGAGTAATTAAGGCTAATAGTGAACTCATTTGTCCATAAAATAATATATACTTGACTTGTATAGTTGCACATGTTAATGTTTTACAAGTACCAAGTTGTAATTTTGTATATTTATCATCTTACGTAAAGGTTTTTTAATTATGAGCCCACGAGTAAGCGAAAACCCAGCCTCTTCTGTTAAAATGACAGTTACGTTACCACGCGAACTTGCAGCATTTTTGCGCTGGAAAGCCGAAGTAGAAGGAATGAAGCGTGACGAGCTTTTGCGTAAAATTATCACACATTACGCGCAAAAATTACGGAAAGAAGACTTCCGTACGCCTCCTATTGAAGAATAGGGGGGTAAACTCTTACATAGTCCATTGCTAAAGTATAAACATCAATATTATGTTTATACTTTTTATTGCCCATTTGATACTTGAACGAAGCCTCGTTTTTTGGTATTATATGGGTTCGTTTTTTGTATGAGTGCCGTTTCAGGTCCACTCAGAACTTATTTTTTCGGAGGTTTAGTAGCGTGAGTACCTATGTCCCTAAAGAGGGAGAAGTGAAGAAATCTTGGGTCATTATTGATGCTGAGGATAAAGTGCTTGGTCGTGTAGCGGCTGAAGCTGCCAGTGTATTGCGTGGAAAGCATAAACCCGAATTTACTCCCTACCTTGATTGTGGAGACAATGTAATTATTGTCAACGCCGCCAAAGCAAAAGTTACAGGTAATAAATTCACAGATAAAGAATACTACCGCCACTCGGGATATCCCGGCGGTATTAAAGACACTACCTATGGCAAGATGCTGGAGAAACACCCAACGCGTCCCATGACCATGGCTGTGACAGGCATGTTGCCTCACAATCGTTTAGGCCGTTCTTTGGCTACGAACTTACGTGTCTATCCTGGTGCTGAGCATCCACATGCTGCTCAAGATCCTACCGAATATTCTTTTTAACTAGATTTTAATTGAGAGGTTAGTACAGTGTCAGTAGATAACAACAGTGGTGAAGTGGTAGCCGTTGGCCGCCGTAAAGAGTCATCCGCACGTGTTCGCATTAAACCTGGTCGAGGTAAGATTACTATCAATGGTCGTGAAATGCGTGAATACTTAGGTCGCGATGTTTTGGTTATGATGGCCAAACAACCTTTCGACGTGACGGAAACCATGTCTAAATTTGATGTGCGTATTCGTTGCACAGGCGGTGGTAAAACTGGTCAAGCCGGTGCCATTCGATTGGGTATTGCTCGTGCATTGATTGAACATGATGAAAATTTACGTGGCGTCTTGAAGAAAGCTGGTCTATTGACTCGTGATGCTCGTGAAGTTGAGCGTAAGAAATACGGACAACCTGGTGCACGTAAACGCTTCCAGTTCTCCAAACGCTAGACCCCCATTATTTATTGGATATTCAATCGCCTTCAGGCTTACTTGGAGGCGATTTTTTTTTGCTGTATTGCGTTTTTAAAGCCCTTTGCATTATGATTGGATTTCATGATCAGAAAATAAGGTGCTTAAGTCAGTGAATACATCACTAAAGGCCCCTTGTATACAAGTAGCCGAAATCATACAACATGAGGATAGTCTTTTGATGATGCACCATCAAAAAGGCGACAGCAGTTATTGGTTATTGCCGGGTGGGGTGTTGATTATGGTGAAACTCTACAGCAAGCCCTTGTACGTGAATTAAAAGAAGAGGCCTCTTTCACCATTGAAGTGGGCGATTTACTTATGCTTAGTGACAGTATTGGGTCCGATAATAGTCGTCATTTAGTGCAATGCGCTTTTAGTGCGAATATCGTAGATGGGGATGAAGTCATTTTACGGATAGATCTTCGGGTTGTTGAGGCACCGTATGTATCAAGAGATGGATTAAAGTCTTTGCCTATTCATCCTCCACTGAATTTAAAGTTGCTTGAGGGGCTCAAAGCGGGCTCTACGGCAAGCATGGGATATCTGGGGAGCGGTGGCTCGATCGTCCAGTTAAAAGCTAAATGGGCCCCTTTTGAGCAATAAAATTATTAATGTGTGTATAAAAAAAGGCCTCAAGGGATAATCCGTTGAGGCCTTTTTTTATTTAGAAATTTTCAACTACTTCAGTAAAGAACTAAATTTCTTTTGAAGAGGTGTCTCGGTTTTGTAGATGGCTTCTTTGCCCATCAGGATTTTGTATTTTGCATCAAACTCATCAGGACGCATGGTCATGATTTGAGAAGCGATGTCGGATTTTAATGAATCAGGTAATTCTTCACGGAATGCATATTGTGGAGCACCGCTTGAAGCAGTATTTTCATAGGTTCCTACATAATTGCCATCCAATGTACTGTAGTAAACGCTCCAGTTACCATTCATTAAACATTCAGCCCATTTTTCGTGCTTGGAACCGAGTGAATCGTGTACAGGGATTTTAGCGAAGAAGTATTCGCGAGATGAAGCAATTCCCAATTCAGCCACATATAAGTCAGTGTACTCATTGAGTAATTGAGGCGTTACCCATTTAGCTTTAGCCACTTTATTGCTCAGTGCTTGAACTTTATTCAGGCGACCTTTGTGACTGTAGCGTTTAGGAGCAAGCGGGCTTCCACCTTCTACTTGTACTTCAAGTAGATTCACATTGTGAATTAAAGTATCTAAGGTCGCTTGGCGACGATCATTGGCATCTTCCAATTCGCCAACTGCTTGAACCAAGTTTTTGTTCTCAGCTTTTAAACCTTGATTACGGGCTTCAGAAATAGCTTTATCTTTAATGGCTTCTTCCAATTTTGTTGTTGCGTTTGCAATTGCATCGTTGCGTTGTTCTAAAGTAGCTTTTGCATCAGCAAGCTCTTGTGTTTTTTGAGCTAAATTACTATTCACTAATTCAAGTGTAGCGTTCGACTCATCGATGTTTCCGGTTAATTCAGCAAATTCTTTTTTGAGTTGCGCAACTTGTTCAGGAGTCAATCCTTTACCAATATCATCCCGCAATCCTTTGATTAAACCATCTTTTTCTGCAAGTTTAGTATTCATCTCGTTAATTGCTTCATCGCGTGGATCATTTGGAATAAAGCCTAAGTTCAAGTTTGGAGAGAGATAACCACCAACAGCAGCACCAATGATAAGCATGATAATTGCAACAGCTGCTACAAGACCTTTGCTTGTACCGTCGCCACCGCCAGCATATCCGCCATTAGGAGGTTGTGCATTTACACCCGTATTTGGGGAGAAGTCTGGGATTGGTGTACCCCCTATATCAGGGGTTGGTGTACCAAAAGCGTCGTTGTCAAAACCAATACCGCTTCCACCAGATGGGCTAGCGCCGCTTTCAAACATAGGTGTTTCCATGGCTTGAGTAGGAGTCTCAGGAGAGAAATCACTGTCGGCAGAAAAATCTTGGAATCCAAGTCCACCGCCGGGTGTCTCGACAGCAGGATTGAATTCTGGAGTGTCGAGATCAGATGGACGTACCGCTGGGGTGTCCACTTTAATATCTACGATAGGAGGAAGACCACCTTCGCCAGAACCATCACCACCATCAGCTGAGTCAAAGTCGCTCAGTGGGGGTAAATTACCGAAGCCACTGCCATCATCGTCGTCATTTGTTAGGGCGCCGAAATCTTCATTGTTGCTTTTGTCGTCAGACATCTTAATCCTCCGCGTTATCATAAGCACAAGTGTGCATTAAAGATACTGTTTGATTTTTGTAATGGTCTTAATTGTAGCATGGGAAAGGGAAGGTGTCAAGAAAATCCCGACACTTTCAAGTCCCAATAAATTAGCTGATTATACTAAAAATGAACTGTATTTGCTCTGTATTTTAAAATCCAAAAAAAGCAAGGATGTTTTGAATCTTTTACCTTCCTAAACTGCTAAATTGAATAAAAACGCGCGGAAGATTGCTCTCTAGGACTATTTTACCCTTTTGATGCTAATTCTGGTGCAATTTTAAAGGCCTGCTCAAAAAGGGTTTGTGCTTGTTGTTGCCGGCCTGTCTTCAGTAAACATTGCCCAAGACCATACATGGAGCGGCCAACAATGCTACGATTGTTACCGCTAGGGTTTAATTTAGCCAAAGTATTGAAGTGTTTAGAGGCTTCAGCATAGTTTTGCTCTGTGAAATAGATTTGAGCCAATGAATAGTGGGATTGTATTTCTTCATCCCAAAAGGTGTCTTTTTGGCTTAGATTTTGCGCTTTTTTCTTTGCATAGACGCCTAAAATTTGGTTGTAATGGCGTTTGGCCCCAATAGGATTATTTTCCAAATCTTGGTAAGTAACCGCTAAATTGTAATGCACGCGAGTGGACTTGGGGTTTTCACTTAATGTTGCTGAATAAATATGGTTATTGGAAGACCATGCCACATTTCGCTCTACACTATTGAGGGATAAGAATATGAGCCAGATTATAGAAAAGCCTACAAAAGCATTACGGAGTTTAAGTTTTAGTGTATCTCCGGCAGTATTGGGAATTACACATAGGCATAATTCCAATAAAGCCCAAAGAAAGCCAGCCATAGGTACATACATCCAATGCTCAGCCATTGGTGCATTCAAAGGAAAAATCCCAGAGATAGGCAACCAGGTTAGCAAGAACCATAATGAACCTAGCAAAATTCGATGTTCTTTTTTCTTAAAAGAAAATAGGGTAATTCCCAGCACCACAACCAAAGACAATAGACCCAAGATAGTTGTCGTGGAAGTAGCTTGAACTAGTGTGCGCTCCATGTGTAGATTGCTGGGACTAAACAACAATTCCATATAGTAAGCAAAAGATTGCAAAGTTTCTGCAATACGGTACCCAAAAGAATTCGTAGGGGCTTGGCTATCAGAGCCAAAATTTAATGGGCCTACTGAACGAAGTACCCCATATGTGGCAAAGGTTGCGACAGAGGCTACAATGGCTACTAATTGTTGCTTATCCCATTTTTGGGACTCTATTTTATTGTGCGCATACAGTGTTAGCACTAAAAGGCCTGGGAAAATAAGAGAGCTTTCTTTGCTTAATAGTCCCGCAATGTAGCACAAAACGACTAAAACAATATTGAGCCATGATTTGGATCTGATCGCAAAGAAAAGTCCAGCAAATATAAAAGTGGCTGACATAGAGTCGGCTCGGCCACTGATATAACTCACTGCTTCTGTATGCAATGGATGCACGATATACAACATAGGTACCAATGCTTGAATAAGAATAGGGGCTTTTAAGTTCTGCAATATCAGCATAAAGAATAGAGCTGCCATGCAATGCCATATTAAACTATCGATATGAAACAGCAATGGACTTAGAGTATTTACGACTTCAGTACTTTCATGAATGGTTGGGCCATTGTTGCTTAACCAAAAGTCAATCATAAAAGTAACTGCCAATAGGGGACGGTAAAAATTGCCTTGCCCACCAGCATAGGCATGCTGGTCTTCAGTAAATAGTATTAAGACGGAGCTGGGGTCTTGGACAGTTTGATGCAGCAATACCGAAGATGCATCGTCCCATATAAAATCACTATTAAATGTATTGGCATAAACAAATATACCCAGTGCAATAAGCACAAGGGCTATGCACCGGGTATATGATGATTCTTGTTCACTCATAATTTACAAGACTTAGTCTTTATTCCGTAAAATTTCATAGCGCTCATCCGCCTCTTGGTAATACAGAATAATCCCTTTGTCGCTACCAATTACCTCTTCTAAGCGAAGGCCATACATGGATTCACCTACTAGCATCGATTCTGAATAGGTTTTATTTTCCAGCGGCATGAAGAAATCCAACAACGCTTTTTTACGACCAGTAGTTTTGTCCGTCAAGACACCTTTAATGGTAACTACAGGTTTTTTAAGTTGAATAACGGCACGTATCTGGTTCGCAGTATGTTTTTTAGAATCGGGCTTTATGACTAAATGCAAATCAATTAGAGCCAATACATGTGTCCATGATTCAACATCTAGAGAAGCACTAATACGATCATCAATAGCCATGCGCACGATGGTACGGGCATTCTCATTGTTTAATTGACCAGAAATTTCTCCCAACCCTTTTTGTAGCTGGGTTTTCATATTGCCATCGACTGTGGGGCTAATAACACTTGTTGACGTAGGGATAGGATCATTTAATTTAACATCAGCAATTATTTTAGATGCTAGTTCTTGAGCACTTGGTGGTGGTGGTGGTGGTGGTGGCGTTTCCGGTTCTGGTTCTGCGCACCCAATGATGAAAACCACTAGGAAAAGAGTGTATACTAATAGCCTATGCATGAGAAACTCCTGAATACGTAAAAATGTTAGAGCTTGTAATCCTAACAAAGCGATAGACTTTCTTCAAGTTTCATCCTCAATCATGCTTTTCAACAAATGTGCTATGATGGGAAATAGCCAGTATTAAGATTCAAGGGATTATTATAAAATGAGTAAAATTTTATTAGTAGATGACGATGTAGATTTGGCGGAATTGCTCAAAAAAAAGTTGATTTCACAAGGGCATGAGGTTGTGGTGGTTAACCATGGTGAAGGTGCTTTTGAAATGGCCAAACAAGTAAAGCCTGATATTGCGTTACTTGATATTATGTTGCCAGGGGTCACAGGCTTTCAAATATGCCGTAAAATTCGTATGGATCCTGAGTTATATTCTATATCTATATTAATGTTGACTGCTTTAGGTGATGAACCCGAGATGCTCCATGGTTTGGAACAAGGTGCGGATGATTATCTCACAAAACCATTTAATTTGGAGAAATTGATTGAAAAAGTCAATCATTTAGGTGTTTTATATGATTCTATATCGAATCGCAATACAGTGACTAACTATCCGGGTATGGAAGCTGTACGCCGTGAAATCAATCATCGACTTGCCCGCAATATTAAATTGGCAGTGTGTTACATCGACTTAACCAATTTTAATCCATTTTGTGCGGCAAAAGGAAAAAGTGGCCATCTAAAGGCACTTGAGTTTATTAGTAAATTAATCGTATCCGTTCGCACAGGGATGGGAGTATATGAAAGTTTTGTAGCGCACCCAGGTGGGGCTAGCTTTAGCGTATTGCTAAATAGTGAAGACCATGAACGTTTTTGTAAGGGTTTAATTGAGGCTTTTGACCAGCGCATTAATGAGTTGTATACCGCTGATGAAGTCAAACAAGGCTATATAGTCGCTCGAAATCGCCGAGGGGAAGATGGACACTATCCCTTGATGACCTTGTTTATTGGTGTTGCTCAAAATGAGGATCGTGTGTACAAGAATGCTAAAAAGATGTTTGAAGTGCTTGGTCAAATTCAGCGGCTCCCACGCGATAAAGGAAAAAGTGTATTTTTCGTGGATCGACGCATAGCAGACCGCTAGGGGCTAAGGTGTGAAGCGAATTTTCTCTATTGCTGCTCTCCTGTTAATTGCTTTTGTGTTGTGGTATATAAATCGGGGCTCATCCACTTCATATGATATTACTTCGGAGGAATTGCAAAAGAGAGTGTTGCTCAGTAAACCTGTGTGGACCAATTACAATGAGGATATTAAAGGGCAAATTGGCTCTACTCCAGTAGCTCGATGGAAGGGACAACCGCTTCGTGCATCCATTGGAGAAGAGCAGGTTGAGGTTATATTCGTATTAGAAGGCTTATGGTCCTCCACCGATGTAAATCTACCTATATTGGCTAGAGAACCCTTGGGGGATGTGCTTGTGCCTCTTAAAAGCCACAGGGAAGGTCAGAAAGTCACCTATATCTTTTCATTAAAGCCAGAGGTCACCAAGAGCAGTGCTTGGCTAGAAATCCAATACCCACACAATATTAAGCGCCTTGTATTTGATTCTTCCGGAAATTGGGAAAACTAAAGTAGTTGCCTACTTAATTCCACTCCTGTATGCTGAAAGAAATATAGGTGTGCGGATGAGGCGAATTATACATATTGATATGGATGCTTTTTTTGCATCTGTTGAACAGGTAAAAAATCCAGACCTCAAAGGCAAACCAGTCATTGTTGGGGGAAAAAATGGAGATCGACGTGGGGTAGTATCTACATGCTCCTATGAGGCCCGCGAATTTGGGGTTCATTCTGCAATGCCTATGGTACAAGCACAGAAACTTTGTCCACAGGGCATATTCATTTCTGGGAGTCTATCGGATTACGCCTCAATATCCAAAAATATCCGTAGCATCTTGTTCGAAGTTTCGCCATTGGTTGAAATGGCCTCTATTGATGAAGGCTACATTGATATCAGCGGATCAATCCGGCTTTTTTCTAGTGAAGAGCACATCGCTAAGCACCTGAAGAATCGTATTGCTGAAGAAACTGGACTGACATGTACGATAGGAGTAGCTAGTAACCGCTTAGTTGCAAAGATTGCTTCAGATGCAGATAAACCAGATGGGTTTTTACCCGTAGCATCTGGTGAAGAGGCAGATTTCATAGCCCCTATGAAAGTCAATAAAATCCCTGGACTTGGGTCAAAAATGTGTGAGAGCTTAAACCGAATGGGCATTTATACGGTCAACGATTTACAAGGGCTAACGGAAAAAGCTCTCATGCAACGTTTTGGAAATTGGGGCATTACTTTATACCGAAAAGCACGGGGGATAGGTTGTGACTCATTGCAGATGTCGCATGTGCCAAAATCGATGAGTCGAGAAACTACCTTTGGTGAAGATTCCTCAGATTGGCCCTATGTCGAATCTGTACTGAGTTATTTAATGGAACGCACGCTCTATGGCCTCAGAGAAAAGGGAATGGAAGGACGCAGGGTGACTTTAAAAGTGCGAAATAGCCAGTTTAAGACTCATACCTATAGTTTAACACTACCGGAGCCGACAAACTTAGATGCTGTGGTATGGGAACATATTAAGCCTTTAATTGAATCAGCATATAAAGAGATAAAGCTGGTTCGCTTAATTGGATTTAATATCGGAGAACTAACTAGCGGGCATCACCAGATGATGTTGGAGAATATTGGAAATACTGAGCAATGGGAGAAAGCGATGGAGGGGGTGGACTCATTGCGCGAACGCTTTGGATTTCAATCATTGCACACCGGGAAGTCATTGGCTTCTGGTAAATCGAATAAATCGTCTAATCCGCCATCGACTAAATAAAAACCCGCCGCATAGAGTGTTCTATGCGGCGGTTGATGATTCTAGTCTGTCGTTAATTACTTAGCACGACGCCATTTGTAAAATGGGTCACGGATAGGGTCTTTACCGTAAGCATCAATCATGCTTCGCATTGCATTGGTTTCATCAAGAGGTTTTCCACCGAGCAAGTCATACTGTTCTTTCTCGAACGGAGTAAGCTCTGTGAATTCATCCTTGATGATATTACATGTCAGGAATACCATTAACTCATTGTTGGTTTTCTCTGATTTATGTTTCTTGAAAAAGAAATTCAGAACAGGAATATCGCCCAAGAATGGAACCTTGGAATCCCCAATACTTTCATCGTAACGACGAAGACCAGCGATATAGACTGTTTGTCCATCTTCCATGCGCATGGTCGTTTCAGCTTCACGTTTTGCTTCGATAGGAATACCGTCTTGAGTAAAGCCAATCAAGTTACTTTGTTTAGCTGCGATTTCGGCGATGATTTTACGGTCAAATGTGATTTGTGGTGTCACTTCAAGAACTGTACCGATATCTTTAAACTCTGTTGAGGAAACTACACCACCATTACCCGTTTCTTGAGTTTCACGGAATGGGAACTCTTGGGAGATGTTGATAGAAGCTTTTTGATTTTCAAGTGTGACCACTACAGGGTTAGCCAGTAAATCAGAATCTGAGTTATTTAACTCAGCTGAAATGATTCCGCCCAACTCAAAGTCATTCACAACAAATCCAAATTTCATGAGTCCGCCAGTGGCAGGACCTTCCAGGACTGAATTAAAGCCAAAAAGACCATCACTAAATCCTGCAAGGTCTATACCAGACTCGGCTTTATCATCCACAACATGGTCAACAACCATTGCTTCGATACTAACTTGCTCGACAGGGATATCGATTTCTTTTACCAATCTAGTAATCTCTTCGATTTTGACTGGGATATCAGTAACAATAACTTGACCACTACGAGTCTCTTCGGTGATTTGTCCATTTTCACTCAATATAGGCGTAATGATTCTAACAATTTCATCAGTATTTGAATAGTTCAACTGAATTACTTTGTTGATGGTTGGAATCACCTGCTTAGCTACATCCAATTGCTCAATGATTTCAGTCAATTCGTTCAGTCGGTCACGTGGTCCGGAGAGAATTAAGATATTACTTTGTGTATTCACACCGATACGAACACGTTCACCACTACCACCACCTTGGTTAACAATTTCATCCAACGTGGCTTTAACTGCAGGTGCTTCCGCTGATTGTAAGAAAATCATCTCAGTGTCGTAGTACGTAGCAACCGCTTCTTCATAGGTTGTGATACGGTATACACCAGATTCTTCGATAATCCCTAAGCCATTCATGCGCAATACAATTTCAATAGCGCGACCTAAAAGGATCTCTTTCAAGTTGGCGGTTACAGTTCCACTAATTTCAGTACCTGAAATTACATTAATCTGACCTTTTTGAGCCAACAGCGATACCACTTTATTGAGTGGCATGTCGGTGAAGTCCAAATTAACTAATTGACGTAACGGATCTTGATCAGCAGGTAAGTTTTCGTTATAGAGATAAAAATCTGGACGATTCACCGGAGATTTAAGTGGTTGATATTTAGATGTTTTCTCATCCACTGGGGCTGAGGTGTCATCCAAAGTTTCAGCTTGCGCTAAAACAATATTTCCGTTCGATTGTGCTTTGGCTAATTCATCCGCACTTGCGCTTAAGGTGCCCATATTAGTAGAAGACTTTGCACTTAAACTATGCTCTGCAGGACGCATACGTTTTGTAGGCGGCAATAAGTTTACACGTTCTTCAGCAGATAAGCTAATTGCTGCATTCGCTGTTGTATCCAATGAAATTAAAGTAGAAGCTTCTTTAACAGTGTTAAGCGCTGTTTGTAAAGCACCTAAATTAGTTGATGCTGGAGCTATCTCAGCATCCAATGCTTCAAATGCAGAATCCAATGATGAAAAGCGATTTTTAGAAGCTAGCGGAGTGGAACGTTGTTCCGTTTTAGCCAATAAGCGCTTTGAACTCGCTACTTTAGTGCTTAAGTTATTTACAATGGCACTCATCTCGGTTAAGGAGGCTTGAAGAGTGGTTACTGTACTTGCCTTAAGATGAGCCAAGGATTTACCTTTAATAACCTGCTCAGAAGTAACTTTTTTCTGTAATTGAGTATAGTTAAGCTTTCTCAACTCAAAATCACGTTTGAGCTTGGCAACCGAAGCATCTAACTCTTCCGTAGAAGAAGAGTCTGATTTACTGTTGAGTAAAGCCATTTCAAGGTTTTTGAGTTTAGCGGTTTCCAATGTAGTGGAAATTTTTGTGTTGATGCGCTCATAATCAGCAATTAATGATGCATAATTTTTGGCATGGCGTTGTTGGTATTCAGAAACGGTTGCTGCCAATAATGCCGGTATGCGTTTAGCTTGGGCATCGGCCAACTGTGCATCCAGTTTCTCGCTTTTCGGTAACATCGTAATGCGTAATGTGTCCCCAAGGTTTTTAGTTTGTATGCTGAATGCTCGATTGGTATCCAACGTGATACGTGTTACGAACTGAGGAGAAGCCGAAACTTGCTCTGCTGTAAAACTACTCACTAAGTTACCACCATCCAAATACATTTTTTCTAAATCGTCTAAGACAATGGTGTCCATCAAATCAAAGGTAATTTGATTCTTGGCAGTAGAAACACTGTATAAGGGAAAATCGGAGAGCGCCAACTCAATCGTAGGGTTTTTCGCCGTTGAGTCTACTTGAATACCCGATAATGATGCTGCGCGTAGAACTGCACTTTCATATGCGGAATCAACTACTTTTGCTAATAAAGGACCAGCATAAGCTTGTGCCGCATTGAGTTTTAGATTCAAATCTTGAGGGGCACCACCTGTTCCTGCCCAAGTTGTACTTGAAAGTGCAACCAAGGCTCCGATAATTAATCGTCCCCATATGAGTTTCAACATTGTTTATTGCTCCTTAACCAGTTGCATGGTTATTTGGTCATCTTCCCCTTGTGCCATATAAAGGGAAAACTATATGTACACCACCAATTTCTTAAAAAGATTCTTGGTTATTTCAACACTATTGAAGTACTTTAATCGTTCTTAATTAAATTCTTTTTAACTTGATCTTCTTCACCTTCAGCATTGATGAAGGTGAAGGTTACATAATCTTCACCAATTTCTGAGACAGTAATTTTTTTGACTACTTTTTGGTCATCTTCCAAGAAGCTTATGTTGTATTCATAACCAACACTTACTACATCAGTATTAACAACTGCAACTGGGTCATTGGGATCCCAGATAATCCCCGTTACATTTTTCCGCTGTGAAATAAGGCGTAAGCTACCACTGCCAGTAGGTGCGGAGCTTTGATCAGTTGGACCGGTAATAAATACGGTTAGTACTGGACGAGCTGGGTTGCGTGATGGGTTGTTATCACTATAAACGAACTCAACGTCTCTGATTTTCTGCACCAAACCATCAATGTCAATCGCTTCGAGATCTGCATCTTGAATCGCTTCAGCCGGTTGTATCTGTGTGCCGGATGGATTTGAAGAAGACGCTTCTTTAGTTTGAGCTACAGATGGAGGCGTGGAAACTTTGTTCATAGTCCTGTAACCTACAAAACCTAAAACCACCAACAAAACAACCAGGATTATTATTTGCTTTTTTTCTTGATTCACGAGCTTTCACCTGTATCCATTGCTTTTAAGAAACGATAAGTATTCATTTTAAAATCGAAAGTCGATTCTCCATCTTTATCATATGGAGACATTTTTAAATCTGACACCTTCAGGTAGCGCTTAAAACGTTCTAGGCGATTAATAAACGATGCTACTTTATGGAAATCGCCAGACGCTTTAATTTGATAAGGAATGGTTTCCTTATTTTCATCTTGGTTTTGGCGTAAAGGTTCAATCTCAATAGAAATTGTTTCTTCGGCTGCCATTTCTTCAACTTGTTCGAACAGACGAGGGATTTCGCTTTTAGAAGGTAATCGGGATTCAAATGAACGAACCAATTCTTCAATTTCTCGTGTTTCTTCACGGTACTGGCCTATTTTATTCGAGATTTTAATTGCGTGATTAAGTTCTGTAACGACATGCTCATTTTCAGCCTCAATTACAGCAATTTCTTCCAAATTTTTTTTGTGTACAATGAAATAGAATGCAGATGTACATGCGGCAATCAATGCCAATATGCCAGCAAGTGCAGTCCAGTCTTTTGGGGTAATTGTGCCTTTTAAAAAATCAATCATTTTGAGTCTCCGATTTGAGGGGCTATGATGCACTGTATTTCAAATGTACGTACAACATCATCGCCAATTGATTTATACCCCAACTTTGGTGGTTCAATCTCAAACATACTTGAAAAGTCTTTATCGTTTGAGAGTAAAGTCAAAAATGGATTTATGGATTGCAACCCATCATCATCGGCAGAAACAGATCCCGTAATTTTTAGTACAGGGATGATTCGTTTGCGTGGCTTTTTGGATAGTTTACCCGTTTTGGGGTCGGTAACATCGTAGTACTCAGTAATTGTGCGTTGAGATTCTTCAATGCGTTCATACCAAAGATTATCTGGTACTAAATTAGCTAAAGTACTTAAATGAAAAGACCAAATGATTCGGTCACTTGCAATTTCATTGATTGTTTTGAGTTTGGTGGCAAGCAACTGCTTTTTCTCCACCAATGCGTTGTATTCTTTAATATTTTCTTCATGTGATTTTAATTCAGCTTTGTTGGTTGTGAGTTGTTGTCTCATATTAGACTTTTTATATTGGTCTGAAATAAACAACTTAAAGCAGAATAAGCCAGCTAATCCGGCAATCACTATGACAAATATATACGGTAGTGGGCTACGCTTTATAGGCTGTAATTCAAAAGGTAGTAGGTTAATGGAAATCATAATTCAGCTAACCCCCGTGCGGCGAGTCCAACGGCGACCATATATTGGGTCGCGCGCACGCTGCCACGGTTCATGTTGACTCGTTTATTCATAGATACGGCTCCAGCAGAAGGATCGGCAACAGTTACTTGTTCAATTCCCAATTCTTCGGATAACGCCTCACGAATCAATGGGAGGTTAGCGGCACCACCACATAAGATAACGCGGTCGACAGAGTGCTCGTACAGCTGATGTTCATAATAATCAAATGAACGACGCACTTCAGTGACTAATCGAGAAATTGGAGTCGATAATATGTCTACCAAAGTTTCTTCTTCACTCGCACCGCCAGTAAGCGAAGTCGCATCGATTTGAGGCATAGCCGTTCCGAGGCCTAAGTCGTTATTATCCAGTGCTATACGGGGCTCTTCAACTGGACTTACTTCTACAACATCATCTGAACCGTAAGAATTACGGGATAATCCATCTGCTTCTGAGAGTAATAATCTTTCGGCTTCTTCATAATCCATTCGATTGTGCTTGGCGATTGCTTGAATAAGCTCTTTTCCACCCCAGCTTATGTCGCGAATGAAATTGGAGATACCATTTTTAGTGAAATGGATACCCACCGAAGAAGAACCAATATCTATTAGAGCAACCGTTTCGTTATTGTTTGTTAGTTGACAAGCTTCTGCGGCATCAGCAATGGCCAATGAATCTACAGTAAGTGTACTAAATTCAATATCGGCAATGTCGGCAAATTGAATGCGTTGGTCAATCACATCGTGTTTGGCTGCTACCAATAATACTTTAGACTGGCGAGATTCGCCTTCACCTTCTTCAGCTAAAAGGGACCAATCAAGCAGTACTTCGGAAAGTTTATAAGGTATACTTTGACTGGCTTCGCGTTCAACAGCATCATCCAAGTCCCCATTAGTAGTATCATAAATACGAGGGTACCGGATAACTACTGATTGCCCTGGTAATGCCCCTACAACCATGGATTGTTGTATGGAAAAATCAGATATAGCTTCGCGAATTGCTTTTGCATGGGTTGCAACAGGGTCAGCATTAAGCATATTACGATCAATTTGCGCATAACCGATTTGCTCAATATTCATACCCCGGCCCGATTGGGCGACTTGGACGGCTTTCACCGATTGTGAGCCAATATCCAAGCCAATAACCTTTTTAGGTTTGGTGAATCTCACAGGTTATATTCTCCCTAGTGTTCACTTGTTATAGAGTTTTTTAAGAAAATTTAAGGAAGGAGAACTCGCATTTAAGTATAAGCCTTTTCACATCTTACATGCGAAAAGGCAATTTTATACCCAAATTGACTAACCGCCATTTTTTGATTTTTCTTTTACGAAAATTTACCAGTATATTGCGATCTTGTCAAGTTTTAGTAGTAATCAATATCCAATAAAATAATATAAAATATGAAAAATGGAGTTATATATAGATGGCAATTAAGCTTAAGAGTATTAAAATTGCGTAATATGCTTAAGTGGTGTTTTGGCGAGAGTAAAACAATAAAAACGATTAATTTTAGTTGAAAATAAGTTATTTTTTAATGATGTCAAAAACCTATCTATCTACAACATGTAGTTGATGGTTTTTTTATGCACAAATTTTGTAGTGCTAAACATCTAGATTCGATAGGAATTGGAAAAAAGAATTCGGCAGAGGCCGCTAATGCCGTCCGGCGAGCAATTTATTGAACCTTATACCTAGTTAAGTGGGAACTCTCACGACAGCCATTGAACGTCCTTTCGAAGAAGGCATGCCCCTGACTGTTCAGATATTGAACCCCCGATTCAATTTCAAGGTAGAAAACTGCTCGACTTAACGCACATCGCAGGGATGTCTGCCGAGTTACACAAAGAGTAACATGATTTATATAAGGGGTCAAGTATGCGCAGGCAAAGATTTTTCTACATTTAGGTATGATTGGGAAATGGAATGGCTTTGTTGTTTGTTAGCATGGTAAAGATATAGAGTAAATGGGTTCTTAAATTAAAGTGTGTGAGGTCAAGTGAGTATGCGTGGTGATGATATAGATGGCTTTTGGGTCAAATCTTCTGTGGCTAGAAGGTCATCTTTGCCTGGATGCCTCTCATCCAAAGTTAAAGAATCACGTGTTCGGGGGACGACCCAAGCTGTACCATCTGAGGTGCACTATATTTGGCTCTATGTAACTCGAGATGGGGTTGTAGAATCGCGTGAGACATCTAATCGTTCAGTATTGCTTTTAAATGATTGGCTCAATATTGTGGATGAATCAGCTTCGTTGGGGGCCCAGTGGATGGTCATCCATGTAGAGACCTGCCTAAAATCGGATTCAGATATATGGCGTATTTGTGCTTGGGCCCAGGAAGTATATGGGATCCGGGTCGGATTGCACCTTAATAATGAGTGTATGGATGAAAAAGGCTTGTCACCGATTTTGCGTCTGGATCGAGATGCTACATTCGTCATAATTGATCGCAGCGCTATAAAGGCCATGAGTTTTTTAAAAGACAAAGGCTATGCAGTGTGTGAGTCAAATATCGGACCCGAAGACCGCGAGTTGCCTTGCTCGCATACTGAATCGATTGTATGTGCTTGCGCGGATGGAGTGCTGTTCTGTTGCGGGATGGTAGTAGGCGATGAATCGTATCATTTGGGCGATGTGAAAGCCGATACCGTGCACAAAGCCATGTGTAATCATGAATCCATATCACCCATTGAAGAGCGGACTGTTAAACCTGGGCAAAGTTGCGATGGATGTCCCCCGTTTATGGTGCAACGTTTTAAAGAGCAACAGGCGATAGATTAAGTCTACCCTTCTAATCGTGTTCGTAGGTTGTGACACGTTGCTCCGAAAGCATCTTTTCAATCACCTTCATGCGGCGTCCCAAAAATGGAATGTGAGGAATCGTAGACACAATTTCACCTTCACGCTTGATGACCAATGAGCCTGCACCCAAAGTTAAAATATATTTAAGTATGTCGGGAATGTCTTTGCTCACTGTACTTCCATATCAAGGCACACGCATGTCCCGCCCAAAGGGTTGAATGTAATGAACAAACTCATTGTGTTCCAAAACCCAATAGTCGAACATGGGCCGTATCATCCCCCAGCAAAAAAAGATGGTAAGAATCGCTTCTAGAATCAGGTAGGTTGATGTGCTCATGGTTGGGTGTAATTCTATAATGGCACGGGCAAAGCGCCGAAGGAATTCATAACCTTTCATGTCAATGATCCAAATTAACAAGCAGGCACTCACTACAAGGAGTACCATGATTAAGAATTTTTTCTACTCAAAGTCTTGAACGATTATGAGTATATTGAATGCGAATACAGAAATCGCGAACCATCCGAGGACTCCTTCGGGAATGATCCCAATAGCTTGTGTGATGCCACAAAAAAAGGAGGCGACGTGAATTGCATGCCTATCATGCTGATAGCCAAATGGGAAGTATACTTCCCAACGTGAAGCCTCTTCGTGGCTCTTTTTTCTTGGGCGTTTCGATTTCACTTGTAGGTTTTTATAACTCATTCTGCAACCCCTTTACCCAAACTATATCCAAGTAACCGTAATATTCATGTTATTTGCAGTGTTCCTTAATGCTTAGGGAATTGCAATAGCTTTTGTAAGTTTGAATATGCCTACCCGATTATCAGTATAGTATTAAAGGTCCAAATTAGGTGTAGGAATTCTTTATGTTGTATAAACGTTCACAAGGGGAACTTTAGTGGAATAGCTTTTGTTATTTCGCCCCCTTTTCATTCATATTTTGTTGACTCATCAATGCCATTGTACCTGGCACTCAAGGGGACAATCGATATGGTTCGCCCGGAAGTAGAAAATTTGCGTTACGCTCCGAGTACAATCGAACCCGAAGCGCAGTCATTGATACTAAGCCTCAAAGAGATTCACAGGAGTCCGATAAACCCAAGCATATTATCGATGAATCGGATTGGGAAGGCCGGTAAGAATCGGCTATCGCTGGAGTGCCTAGGGTTTGCTGTGATAGCATTGCGCTATGGATACTTTAGTGCGAATAGAAGAATGTGTGTTGTCGGCGCAACTTGAGAAAGCTTTGGAATTATTGGGTACGATGTATGGGCAAACCTTGCCAGCATCGGACCGTGGGCGGGCAATGGCGTTTGAGGTAGTGGCGCTGCAGGGGCTTGATCGGGTTCAGGAAGCCCATAACCTTGTGGCTGACATCATGGGCGAAGAAGGGGATGATTATGATTTCGTCTTGGCCGCCGGAATTCAGTTTGCTGAATTAGACTCTTTTGCGCATGCCGAGATTTTCTTAAAAAACCTGTGCGAGCTACAACCAGACACTCCTTTGCCTTGGTTTAATTTGGCCATTACCTATGGTCGTGAAAAGCGATATCCTGAATCCATTCATGCCTACGAAAAATGTTTAGCATTAAACCCAGATTTAGCGGAAGCTTATTTTCAGAAAGCCTATTGCCACCAAATTATGGGGGAGATGGATGACGCAGCTCAGACCTATATAGCTTATTTATCTAAGCACCCAGAAGATGGAGAAGCTTGGGTTGCCTTGGGGGTATTACATAGTGATCGGCATGCATTTGAAGAATCGTATGAAGCCTTTAGTGAAGCTTTAAAGACTGATCATGATTCAGAAGATGTGCATTACAATTGGGCGATCGCTGCAGTACGGCATCAAAACGATGAGCAGTTGGAATCGTGTATCGATGCACTTCAGGAATTAAATCCCATTAGTTGGCGCACATTGCTGACACGCGCCGACTATGAAGAAAGTAAAAATCATGTTTGGCCTGCATGGGAAATATTGCGAGAAGCTTTTGATGAAACCATTGCTGACCCCACGGTGGATCCCGAAACAAAAGATTATGTCTTGGCAACAGTATTGCGTTTTGCAAACAGAAACCGTTTGCACGATCATGTGAGTGAAGTGTTGAGTCATATTTATGATGAAGGGGTTTTTGGCGGAGAAGTTTTGCGTGCGATGCAGATTTTAAATGGTCGTGCTTCGAATGCAGCGGCCTCGCACCAAGTGGTCTTGAAAACGTCAATCGAAAATACTGAGAACGCATTGGCTCCTGTCGAATTGCGATACATCGTCTATGGCGTGTATGCGGAGAATGGAGAGGGGGCATTAGAAATGGCCCGCGCCTTTGAATCGAACTGTAGCCCCTACGATTGGGAAGTGGGTTCGATCTATCAGTTGTCGGATTTAGATGAAGGAATCCTTGGCGTTTATTGGCGCTCAGAGTTGATGGATACCGCACCGGGAATAGTGAAATAGGGCTCACTCCTTGACCCCAGAAAATAACGAAAATGATGAACTTATACTCCTATTCATGCCCTCGCTAATAGCGCTATTAGTTTTAGCAGAAAACGAAAAGGGCTCTGCCTTAACAGAAGAAGGAGTCCTTGCAATTAGAGATGGCGGATATTGCGTCATGTCCTACGTCGATGTGCCGATCAAATTAGACGAAGAATGAAGATACAACGATATAGACCCAGAATACTGTTGGAATCAATGGGTAGAGTATAAAAAATTGACCGAAGATTTATTTCCTGCTAAATCTCCAGTGCCTTCCCCACCAACGCCGCCACCCTATCCGGCAATACCAATTCCAATGCCGCCTGCTGCCCTGCCCCCGACATTTTTCCCCACGTCATCTGAATGATTTTGATTAATTTTTCTTCGTTTATGTCATCGCGCTCAGCAAATTCGGTACTGTGGTTTTCTAAAAATACCAACGCTGCTGCATCTTCTAAGCATTGAGTATTGGAATTCGTACGAAGATTTTTTTTCTGCATTGCTGCTTGCATTGCTTCTATGGCTTGAGCTTCATAGCCTATCTGTTCCATAAGAGCAAGGACTTGTTCGGCATGCCAGGTGTAGAGGAATGTGCGCCATTGATAGTAACCTGCTTTTCCTTCGGGATAATCGCTCCGTGGTATTTCCCAACGACGGATATGCTGCGCGCGTGCAGCGATTAATAAAGCATCGTTGGCCAAGGGGTCGAGTCGCTGCACCCATTCCATCATGCGAATGCCGTATATTTGTTCTTTCGGCCACTCTTTTCCTTCATGGATTTCGGTGCGTGGATCGGCTGCATTCGCTTCGTCTATTAGAGTGATCACTTGTTCTAATTTTGATGCTCTCACAAGATTTCCCTTCTGTACCTCTGGCTAGGTTTACTTAGACGTTTCTATTGCTGAATTGGAATAAGGGCCGAAGTTGAGTATATCAAATCTTATCTATTCTGCATAAGTGTCAGATAAGACTTTTTTATATCACTTCGATAAAGGTCTATAGTTAGTCTCATTAAGTGAATTATTCAGTAAACTGCTTTATATTCATTAATGGTGCCCTAGTTTATTTATTTGAAAGTTGGAATTTCGACAGTAATGGCAACATTATGCTAAACTCTTCTCTTTTAAAGGTATTAAACCACAACCTAAAGTGTGTGAACAAATAAGAGAGATATTATGTTTGAAACAAAAATCATCGCCGTTCTCAAAGGAGACGGAATAGGTCCAGAAATAACTAAAGAAGCCATCGCTGTTCTTAAAAAAATTGAAGAAACATCCGATGTCTCCTTCGATTTACGTTATGCACCATTCGGCGGTCAAGCTTACTTCGACCATGGTTCTGCTTTCCCCGAGGAAACCAAAAAAATCTGTGACGAAGCCGACGCGATCCTTAAAGGGCCCATCGGGTTGAGCTTTGAAGAGTCCAAAAATATTCCTGTAGATGAGCAACCTGAACGGGGTGCGCTCTTACCGTTGCGTCGTCGCTATAATACTTTTGCTAATTTCCGTCCCGTCTACCTCCCCGAAGAATTGTCACACTTCTCGCCGTTAAAACCACGTGTGGTTGAAGGCGGTGTAGACTTTATGATTATTCGTGAACTTGTAGGTGGCTTATACTTCGGCGAAAAAGAACGCGGCGAAAATGATGATGGTAAACGTTATGTAAAAGAAGTCCTCGAGTACGACGAGGATCAAATTCGCCAAATTTTACATGTGGGATTCCAGGAAGCCATGGGGCGCAACAAAGTCTTGCACAACATTCATAAAAACAATGTGCTGAAATCTAGTGTGCTTTGGTGTGAAGTTCTCGATGAGGTTGCGGTTGAGTACCCAGAAGTGGAAGTAAAGCACCTCCTTGTAGACGCTGCCGCTACTCACATGTTCCTAAACCCACGGCAATTCAGCGTGATGGTGATGGAGAACATGTTCGGAGATATTCTTTCGGATGAAGCCGGTGGCCTACTTGGTTCACTCGGCCTTATGCCTTCCGCTTGTATGGGCCCTGATAAGGCCTACTACGAGCCGTCTCATGGATCGGCACCTGATATTGCAGGACAAGGCATCGCGAACCCGTACTCCATGATTGGATCAGTTGCCATGATGCTTGAGAAGAGCTTCGGAATGCACGAAGAGTCCCGTCGTATTTGGGATGCTATGCGTGATGTGTTTGGTGAAGGTTTCACGACAGAAGACCTGCGCGATCCCGAAGGAAAATTGCAACCCATCACCACAGCTGAGTTCGGTGCGAAGGTTGTTGAAAAGCTTTAGCTTTCTTCTGAAATAAAAAAATTATCCAATACCATCCCCGATCTTGTTTGGGGATGGTATTCTTATTTTATACAGTGCATTTATTTTGGGGGATGGTTGAATGATATCATTTTCTGCATAATTTTTATTATTCGACTAATTGAGTCTATCCTAGAATAGATTCAAAGGAGATTTATAAATGTTTGGTGGTGTATTGATAATACTTTGCTTTGTCTTTGCAACAGGTGCATGGTGTTGCGAAGGCAATGGAGATACTTTGCTTGATGAAGCTTAGACAGATCTCAAATGGTTCGATATTTTGATCGGCCAGTTCGACCAACATGGTAAGTCATACTATGAATATCAGGTCGAAGTTTTATTCCAAAAAGAAAAGCTTAGCAAGAATGAGCGAAATGAATTGGCTGTGGCTTATATACACCTTGGGGATTTTGAAAATTCAGAATTTTTGTTGAAAGAATTAATCGAAGAAGATTCAGGTTATTATAAAGCTCTTTCAAATCATGGTTTGTTGAAATTAAAACAAGAAAACTATGAGTCGGTATCAAGGATACTTTAGTCGAGAACTTGCGCTGAATCCAGAAGGTTTTCTAGGAGTTAAAGATTGGTTCTCAAAAAAGTTGGAATGTGAACTGCGCCCTTCGGATAGTAATTAGGGTGTAGTCGATTTCATGGACGGTTGGGACCGTTGTAGCTTTATTTCACTGGATGCATATATTAAACATTTATTTATTCTTGTTGAGGATGATCAAACGTTTGCTGAAGGATTTTATCTGTTAGGAAAAGCATTGGAGTCAAATGAAAATTGGCATTTGGTCAAAATTTCTTTTGTTTGTGCGAAGATGGTGAGTGAGAAATATGTTGAGTCCGAGGGGAATTGGAATACGGATAAATATTATCGGGAGTAGGGAGAATATGATGTAGCTCAAATTCGTAATATGATTAAAAAAAGATCAGCAGTGGAAATCCAATTATAAACGACAAGAAGAAATGTTACTGCTCCAAGGGATTGCTCCTACGTTCTCTAACATGAAATCTAAGACAGAAATTCATCAATCAAAGAATACACTAAGTGTCGTTAAAAAATGGACGGTAAGCTCTTTGTGGCTATATTTATACTGACGGTTATTGCATATTTGTTGTATTCCAAACATGTGCGGAATAAAGAAGAAAGCAAGAAGGGTAATTACTAAATGTTATTGAGCAAGGTTTAATTTTCACCTGTTTGTCTCAAAGCATCATAAAACTGATTGCCTAAATCAATCAACCCGGCACTCGCATAATGAACGGTATCAGACTTTAGCATGATGCTGTCGGTGGAAACCATGTGTGCCCATACATACGCATCGGCATGACCGGAGGCATGATCAAGATTGGATTGTGATTGACGGACTTCATCGCGGTGGGTGAATCGTTCGGCCGGGGGGGAATGAGGGAGCACTTGCCCAAAAATCATGGGACTCAGGGGGATCTCCAAGTCGTGATAAAGTCTCTGATGAAGGTGTTTAAGATTTTGCGCATATCTACCTGCGGGAATTTCATGCTTAGCATCTGCCTCGCCTTGTATCCAAAGAAACCCACGAACACGATAGTCGATGCTTTGTTTCTCCAGGTCTGCCAATGCGGCACGTGTTGTATTGAGCAATCCATGGTATCGAGTACCCATATTCGGGTCGGTGCCGGATGTGCCTGCATAAAAAGTACTGCGATTGGGGCCAGTGTTGTCTCCTTTCCATTGCTGGCTGTGAAGACCACGATCTAGCGGTTGCCCGCTTGCATGATATTTGATGATGTAAAAGGGCGTGTCTTTGGCATCCGCAGCGACACGTCGAGCAAATTGCAGGTCAGGTCCAAAGCGCTCTATCTGGCGATTGGTCGGCGTTTGGCCTATTGTGAAGGGTTCAAAAGATTTTCCATTCCAAAATTGTGCTAAGGGAATACGCGTGCGCTGTTTAGGGTTCAATTCTTTCAAGAAGCCTGAGCCTTCCATGTTTGATTGACCAGAAAGAATGTAGACATCTACAGGTTCAGCAACTCCTTGAAAGCAACCAAGCGCGAGTATTAGAGTCTGGAGAAGTTTCTTCATTTTGTATCTCCTTGAGCTCGTATCGCTTCTGTGGCGGAAAAGGCCAAATGTCCTGTTGACCCTTTGCCTAAGATTGACCCTTTATCTATAGGCAACATCGCACGATGTTTTTTGATTATTTCAGCACATTTAGCTTGGGCAGCTAAGTTGGTCCATTCATGTGGGTCGGTTGCATGGTCATACAATTCTTCTGAGCCATCATTGTAACGGATATATCGCCAGCGCTCGGTGCGTACTGCGTGGTTACCCGGCCCAAAACTGGTGATCGCAGGGTGTTCCCAATCCGCATTGGGATCATGAAGGAGGGGCATGAGGCTATGGCCTTCATGAATCGGATCGGCTTCGAGTCCGCAGAGTTCAAGAAGGGTGGGGTAGATGTCTATCAAGCCGACAGAAGCTTTGGTGATACGATTTTCTCCATCTTTTGCAAAGGGGTTTACGATAATCATGGGTACACGCGTACCGTCATCCCAAAGGGAACGTTTTGCCCAGCGTTCTTTTTCACCCAGGTGAAACCCATGATCGGAAAAAAGTACCACGATAGTATTATCCTTGTAGGGGGATGCATTGAGTACATCCAATACTTGACCGACACATGCATCGGCGAGGGAAGTGGAGGCAAGATACGCTTGTACAGCATGGGGCCATTCACCGGATGCTTTGACCCATTCATGTAGAGGTGCTACATGTTCCAAGGTAGTGAGGTTTCGTGCATACTCGGAAAGATCCTCGCGATCATTCTCTTTAACTAGTGGCAATTGGATTTTGTTGCGTGGATGCATATCGAACCATTCTGGAGGTGCATACATGGGCACGTGTGGACGAAAAAAACCTGCGGCAATAAAAAATGGTTTGGTATAATTTTTCTGTAAATGTTGAATAGTCCATTTGGCTGTTTTGTCATCCGGCATATCCACGGTATTGTCAGGATAAATGCCCCAATCCCAAAGCGGGTGGCCGCGGGGATGTGAAATTTTTTCTTTTGGAACTGGGCCGAAGCCGCCAAAATTTCCGGCATATTTCGGGAAGTATGTCTTATTCTCCCTCGCGTGAAATAGTTTGCCCGCTGCCATGACTTCATATCCCTCTTGCTGAAACCGTTGAGGCATCGTCATTGCCTTGCTGGCTAAAGGCGATGAGGCAATAGGTGGATTTAAAAAGTAGATACCAGAGCTGGAAGGTAGAATCGATGTCATTAAACTAGCACGTGAAGGATTGCACACCGGTGCTTGGCAGTGTGCATTGTAAAAAAGTGTACCGCGAGCCGCGAGTCTGTCAATATTGGGCGTTTTAGCCTGTGGATGCCCGTCTAATACACCGACCCAGTCGTTTAAATCATCTACAGATAGGAGAAGTATATTGGGACGCTCAGCGGCAAAACTATTGCCAGTAATAAAGATGAGGGCTAAAGTGAGATAACGAACGAACATGAAGATTCTCCCATGAATAAACAATCGATTGAAGTATGAGGATAGCCTTCAAGAGGGGAAAAATTCAATGGGAATTCTGTCAAGTGACTAGAACCGTTGGGTATTATCTGTAAACAGGGATTTTACAGACTCTCTACTCAGAACAGATAAAGTCAATGGACCTAGAATTGTTCTGAATAGTATGCTAAGGCATTCTAAGCCCGCAACAAACATGCAAAATGTATGGCCTTCATGCCTCAAGTTCCCCTTCTAAAATCGAAGGGGATTGGGTCGCTACAAGCCGAGTTGTCGCGAGTGTTTCCTGAAGGTGGGAGTTGTTTTTCTGCCTATTTGATGTGCCAAAGCTAGCAACCATGGTTAGCCCTGTAATTATCAAAGAAATTGATCTCAAAACTACTTTTCCCAGCAAGGTTGTAGTCGCAACGCATGGCTTAAAACTTCCACTGAGTACAGCTTTGCCCATGGTATGGGCAAGCGTAGTTGGGGTTGCATGAGAAAACTCGGATGCCATCATGCTAGATAGCATAACGCCTGATAGGACTACTCCTCTTGATTTTAAGCAATGCTCAAGTAAAGCAGACCTTTTTTTGATGCGACTTGTATTAGTGCTTTGTGTGTATTTGATTCATCAGCGACTTCTGCATGTGTTTGCCCCTTGAGGGAATGAGCAACGATTACCTAGCGGTAAGGATCGGGAAGTGAATCCAGTTCTTCATCAAGGATTTCATTGATATCATTCCATTGGTTTTCCGTTATGCTGGTTTGTAATTCGCTAAATTCTGTCTCACGTTGCGTACGGCGAGAGCCTTTTCGAATAGAGTCGATGGAGGCAGTGGTTGCGACACGGTGTAACCAAGGAACCAATGTCGTGAGGTGTTTGGGGCGGGTATGCGTGAGCTTTAGAAAACAATCCTGAACAAGTTCTTCAGCTCGTGCAGGATCATGTAAGATGCGAAGACAAACACCATACATCATGCCTTGATAAGGCGTCACCAGCTACATAAAAGCTTGCGCATCTCCTGTTTTCTCCAAGTGATCGAGTAATGCACCATCATTGAAATCGTTCATGAATTAAATTCCCAGTTTGGGTTTAAGTAGTACATCTTTATAACGCCGCCTAAGGGAATTTGGTCGAAAAAAACGCGCCCTCGAATGAATCGAGGACGCGTTCCATTGTGATGGATAGTCTCAGTTAACTAGTTGATACGTTTGATAGCGATATTGCGGAACATAACAGGATCGTTGTGTCCAGCAAAACCGAAGTACCCTTTTTTGAGCATACGACCTGGAAACTTTTCTTCGCCACCGTCCATGAACTCTGTTACTTTATTGATGTCTGCATCAAGAATGACAGAGCCGTTGAGTTCAACTTTGATGCTGGAACCGATAACAGTCACTTCTTGGTAATTCCATTGTCCTACAGGGCGCAAGTAACCGCGATGAACAGGGACTTGGCCATATACAGAACCATGGTATTGACGCAGATCGAGTTCCTTGTACTTGTCTGCGGTATCGTCAAGAACCTGCAATTCAGTCATGCCGTCAAAAGCAGGATTCCCTTTACCGGGGTAACGAATTGCGAGACCGTTATTTCCGCCAGGAGGTAACTTGAATTCAACACGCACAACAAAGTCGCCATACTCTTCTTTGGTGAAAAGGTTTCCGCCGTGCCCTTCTTTGCATACAATAGCGCCGTCTTTAACTTGATAATTGCCTGTAGCACCTTGCCAGCCATCAAGGTTTTTTCCATTGAAAATAGAAGTGAAACCTTGAACAGAATCATTTCCGCGCAGACGTTTATTGGCTTCTTCAGCAGGGATTTCGCGGATATAAACATTTTTCCATCGAATCTCGCCACCGTGAGTTTGTAAGTGAATAGGGCCCTTTGCAGCCAGTGGAGCTTTACGGTTGTAGTAGTTTTCCATGATGACATTATCGACGGTTAACTTATCGTTGAAGTGAATTGTGGTGCGTGCACCGAGCTGAACGACGTGCAATTTATTCCATTCGCCAAATGGTTTATCTGCATGAACCAATGGGTTTTTACCTGGAGCACCTGGACTGTTATTCCAAAGTCCACTCGATCCAAGATCTGCTTGAATATGCCATTTTCCACCAGCTTCTGTGGTGTCCCATATCTGTACCTGAGGCGTACCGCGCATGTAGACTCCACTATCTGCTTGAGCAACAGTTTTGTAATCTACATGAAATTCTACATCGCCATACGATTTGTTGGTTGTAGCGTACGGGCCATGGCCATCATTGACCATTTCGCCATTTTCTACACTCCAGTGTTTATTAAAGACTTCTTGAAAGCCATCAATTTTACTTTGAAGCTTGTCGGGTTTAACCTTACCGACGGTGTCATGTGGATTGTGCCCATGCCATCCATTAAGATCTTTCTCATTAAATAAATTTGTAAATCCCACAGGTGGTTCGGCGAGGGTGGTAGGGGCAAAGGCGCATACGGCCAGTCCCAAAGAAGCAAGTGCTAGATGTTTCATTGATCAATCTCCAACTGTGGTACCAAATAAGTTTAGCGATAATCCTACCTGCTTAACTGGGGGATTTCAAGGGAGTGAATTGTGCTCGATACTGGAACTTTTTCAGGTGTTTCAGGTATTCTATAGGCATTATGGATATTACTTTAGATTTCGCACAAGAAAACTACCCTTTAGCGCCTACATCCTTGTACAACGTGGGAGGACTAGCACGAGTGGCGCTGATGCCTCAGACGCGTGAAGAAGTTGAGGCGTCCTACGACTGGGCTAAAACTCAAGACCTCCCTATGATCGTGCTGGGTGGTGGATCTAATGTGCTAATTGCAGACAATGGGTTTCCTGGGATTGTCCTATTTACCACTGAGCTGGTTGGAATCGAAGACCTTGGGGAAAATCGGTATTGGGTTGGTGGTGGAACCATCTTGGATACCATGGTTAATGAAACGATCTTAAAACATAATTATCACGGTGCCGGAGGACTCACTGGTATACCAGGTAGTGTTGGTGGTGCAATTTTTATGAATGCAGGAACTATAAACGGTTCGATTTGTGAACTCATGGAATCTGTTGATATTACGACAAGTTCAGGCACTCAGACTATACCTATCACATCCGAACTGTATAGTTACCGAGGCCAGAGTTTTTGCCCTCCCAGTGGACTCATCTTGGGGGGGACTTTCCAATTCGAATTCTCCGAAGAGGATCAACAAGCCAAATACGAACATTACATCAATCGCAGGAAAAAGACTCAACCTAAAGGACATTCTTGCGGTAGTGTTTTCAAAAATCCTGAAGGTGATCATTCTGGGCGTTTAATTGAGGCTTGTGGCCTCAAGGGGACACGACGCGGAGGGGCAGCCATCAGTGATGTGCATGCTAATTTCATCGTTAATGACCAGAATGCCACGAGTGCCGATATCCTCGCGCTAATCCAATTGTGTAAAGAAACCGTTTACATGGAGCATGGTGTTCAATTGGAAGAAGAAGTTAAAATTTACGGCATTTAGTAGATTTTTACTCATATTTCTGAACTTGCCCCTCAATTCTCCCCAAATTCCTCATTTTTTTCCTAATAAATAGTTGATAAGTATAGTTTTATGGTACACTTTTCGTATTATATTGGAATCTTTAATCTTTTATTTAAAGGGGATATAGTTACATGGACATGAAAATGCTTTTCGATTTGGTCATTAAAGAGAATGCTTCTGACCTTCTCATCAGTTCTGGAGCCCCACCTGTTCTTCGGGTAAATGGCCAGTTAATGCGTACCAAAAGCGAGTCTCTTACTCCAGAATCATCGAAAAAGCTGATTTATGGTTTATTAAGTGATGAACAGATTGAGCGATTTGAAACTGATAAAGAGCTGGATTTCTCTCTGCAGACCAGTCGCAAGTACCGTTTTCGTGTCAACATTTTCCTCCAAAAAAATGCCGTAACCGGTGCATTTCGTCCCATTCCAGAAGATATCCCCTATTGGGAAGACTTGGGATTACCAGAATTTATTACTGAATTGACTAAGAAGAAGCAAGGCCTTATTTTGGTGACAGGCCCTACAGGGCACGGTAAAACAACTACACAGGCCGCTATTCTTGATCTAATAAACGATACCCGTGCTTGCCACGTGGTGACTGTAGAAGACCCAATTGAGTATGTTCATCAGCATAAACATTGCATTATGGACCAACGAGAAGTGGGGAGCGATACCCATAGCTTTATTGATGCGCTTAAATATGTCCTGCGTCAAGACCCCGATATCATTCAAATTGGGGAAATGCGTGACTTAGAAACGATCTCAGCAGCGTTACGAGCCGCGGAAACAGGCCACTTAGTGTTTGCTACCCTGCATACCAATGATGCAATTCAAACTGTAGACCGGATTATTGACGTATTTCCGGCAGAATCTCAACAACAAGTCCGTTTTCAGCTATCCATGGTGCTAGAAGCCATCATTTCACAGCGTTTATTACCTCGTGAAGACGATGAAGGCCGAGTAATGGCAGTAGAATTACTCAAAGCCAACACTGCGATCTGTAACCTGATTCGTGAAGGGAAAACCCACCAAGTGCAAAGTGCCCTGGAAACAGGGACTAAAGAGGGTATGATTACAATGGATCGTAGTATTCAAAAGTTGTATGCAGATGGGTATATTTCTTATGATGAAGCACGGGTTCATATGCGTAACCCTAATATTTTGAAGTAATTAGAACTTGTGATATACTAGTCTTGAAAAAATAACCAACAATAGGGGAACTTTTTAATCACTCCCGGGATATATTCTATGTACAATGCGTGACCATAGGTAGGCTGGAGAAGGCGATATGGGAGAACAGACCGATAAATATACATCGTCTCTGGAAGTTTCGCATTTGCGAGTACTTGAACAGGGTGATACTCACTCACTAGATAGTTTAAGTAGTGAGCATTTGATGTTGGAGCATTGCCAAGGCTCAGATGAAGCATTCGAGCTTCTTGTCCAGCGTCACCAAAAGCAAATTTTAAATTATGTTTACCGTATGGTGCAAAACCGTCAGGTAGCCGAAGAAATTACACAAGAGGTATTTATTGCCTTGGTAAAAAATACCAAGCGATATCAGCCAACCGCTAAATTTACAACGTACTTATACACCATTGCATCAAATATGGTCTCTAAGGAATGGTTGCGCCGCAAACGTCGTCCGGTATTGATGAGTATGTTTTCTACTTTTACCAGTAGCGATTCTAACGGTTCCACATTCCATCCCCTAGAGCATGTCAAAGACGAGAAGGCCGATACGCTTGGTCTCTATAAACGTGGTGAAATTTCACGAGCCATAAACGATGCATTGGAACATTTACCAGCTCACCAACGTGAAGCATTTATCTTACGTCGGTTCCAAGACATGTCTTATAAAGAGATATCAGAGATTACAGGAGTTCCGGTTGGAACTGCTAAGTCGCGCGTTGTCCGAGCAGAACGCGGACTTCGTCCACATCTCGAAAAATTTCGTGAATACGTAGATTAAGATGAGGTTAAATATCAGTGAAATCTCCATTTACATCTAAATACCATCCCGATAGCCAAGCTTTGCTTAGCTATGCTGAAAGCTTAGTCGATAGCCAAACTCTATTAAGAGGTGAAGTTTTTGTGCACATCCAGACGTGTGCATCATGTAAGGCTAAAGTAGAGGATATTCGTACTAGTTTGAGTGTCGTGAATAAAGTTGAAGAAATTGAGCCTATGGGCGATTTGATAGCTTGTATTTTATTGGCGGCCAAACAATCTCCGCGTACGGGTAAATTTGGTGGTTGGATTCGTACAGGAGTACTTGCGGCATGTGTATTTTTTGTAGCTACTATTGGATTGGGATATATCAATCAACAACAATCTGTCGTTCAGCCAGAACCCACTCAGGAAACGGCCACACTTCAAAAAATCGAATTGGAAGCTGAAGCCGAAAAAACGATTGAAGAAATGACCAAGCGCTACGAGCCTGTTGCGCAATCTACCCCTGTTGAAAAACTGGTTGCTCCTGCAGTGCAAGCATCATCGGTTAAGTATCCTATGACCGATCGTGAACGTGAGCAAATGCGTGCACTTGATTTTTATGGGGAGGATATCGACATGGCTCTGCAAGCGCTTGAGCATAATCCTGCCTTAAAGCGTGCATATGATACTATCGTAACGACTCAAGAAGTGCGTGATAATACTTATCTAAAAGTGTATATGGAAGATAGCCGATAACCAATCAATGAAATTACAAAAAAGTACATACGCCAGACATTTGGTCTTGGCGTTTTTTTTGATCCTAGTATTGGGATGCACTTCTGTTGCCTCTGCCCAAAAAAAAGCAGCTACGCGAGAATTGGGTGGCGTAGATCTTACAGGCATGGTGGTGTTCAATCGTCAATTTGATAAAATCTTTCAAGTGGATGCCCAAACAAATTTATCCGTATCCCACAAGTTTGGCGGGGCTATTCGTATTACCACTTGGGATAATCCCATTGTAAGCCTTCAAGCTATAATTAAAGTGGGGGCTAAAAACATGTCCTTGGCTGAGCACTTTGCGCAATCCATCATGATTGAAGCAGTCAAAGAAGGCAACCAGATCAATTTAGAGTCTATTTTTCCTGATGTGCAAGCCAGCGCAGCTATTGGGGGCTATGAAGTTGAACTCTTTATAACAGTTCCCTCCAATATTTCGGTAACAGCGCAAAATGTTTTTGGTGATTGTTATGTCAATGGCATCTCGGGTGATGTGATTGTTGATGTTAGTTTTGGAGGAATCTATCTTTCTGATCTGAGTGGAAAAGTTAATGTGCGTGCCAAGGGAGAATATAGATTAGAAGCTAAGAACATTGATAATGGTGGGATATTTTTTTTACGTGGTACCAAGGCAAAGTTAAGTCACATCAACGGGCAAATTATTCTTAATAATTATTTAGGAAGTGTTGAGCTGGATAAGTTGGGCGATGCAGTAGATATTTCTGCAAGTTGTAATAATGGACCAATTGAATTGGTGCTTGCCGAAAACCCTAACTCGTATATATTTGCTACTGCCGATTTTGGGGAAATAACTACCGGACTACCTTTGCAACGACAACTGTTGGGTCGCACCCACATTGCGCATACTGGAAGTAAAGATTCATCTCAACGTATTGAGCTCAATACTACATTTGGTGATATCACCATCAAAAAACAGTCGTCAAAGCCAATAATCGAAGCGCCAGCGATTGAAGATGCTAAGCCGTTTAAACAATCAGAATCAACGACTATTTCTGTTGCTCCCGAGCGTGAACTTCATATCGACTCTATAGGCGGTGAGATTATTTTAGAAGGCGTGGAAAATAGCGAGACCATTCATTTGGAAGTTGAACGTGTTGTCCGTGTTCAAGAAATTAAGAAAGCGGAAGATGCATTAGAGGCTTTACGTTGGATGCGTGAGGAAAAAGATAAAACAATTCATTTAAAAACTTATACTGAAGGTGATTTGATAGGTTTGGGTATAAAAGATTATCAGGTGAATCTTACGATTCAATATCCAATGTCCATGCCGATCGAAATCTACAATGCCGATGGCAAGACTGTTGTACAGCGCGCTGAAGCGCCTGTTACCATTTCGCAGCAAAAAGGGATCATTCTAATGTTAAATGCCGCTGAAGGTGGTATATTGACAAACCATTCAGGCGACATTGATATTCATGGAGGTAATGGGGATATAAAAGCCCATACGGTTGGGGGAACCATCCGCGCGAAGCAAGTGGAAGGGGACTTACATCTCGATAGTAATTCTGGAAAAATTACTATCGATACACCGCGTTCATCAGTATTTGCGCGGAATACTGGGGGCGATATACGGATTATTGCTTTGGAAGGTGTATTGGGTGATTTTGATATTAAAACGACCAACGGGGATATTAGCATGCTTATTCCCCCTACATCCGATGCCTTACTGGTACTCAATGTCAAAGACGGGAATATTTATAGCAGTTTCCCGCTAACTGGTAGCGTACAAAAGACCACTTCAACATTCCAGGGCCGGTTGAACCAAGCGATTCATCGGGTAGTTTTAGAAACCGAAGATGGTGATATTAAGTTAGATTAGTGTTTAGAAGGGTGATTTTTTATCAAGAATAGTGTAAAACCCCTGCTTAAGCTTGCGCTAGCGATTTAATTCTGTGTAAACTCATTGAATGACTACAAAATGTATTGCATCATCTGAAACAGTTAATGAATTATTCCTCAATCGAATCAAAGAATCAGGGATGGAATTGGCCTATGAAACTCAAGTTGATGGCGAATGGATCGCCGATACTTGGGAAGAATATGGAGAACTCGTAAAGGCCTTTACTTTAGGGCTTGTTTCTATTGGGATTGAGCCCAATTCACGTGCGGCTGTTTGGGGTGATACGTGCCCGGAATGGACTATTGCTGATTTAGCCATTATGGCACTAAGTGGTTGTGCTGCAGGGATTTATCAAACCAATACCCCGGATCAAGCTGCGTATATTATCAATGATTCATCTTCTAGTGTAGTGATTGTCGACACACCAGACCGCCTGGATAAAGCGCTATCCATTCAACCTAAAACTCCCAATGTGAAGCAGTATATTGTTTGGTCAGGAGAAGCTCCTGAGCAAGATAATATTCACCATTTTGATTCCATATTGGAATTGGGTCGTGGGTATGAAAAAGAACATCCCGATACGTATATGGATTTGGTTAATGCCGTTACTCCAGATACCACTGGAGTATTAGTTTATACCAGCGGAACTACTGGACCACCCAAGGGTGCGTGTTTGTCTCATACCAATTGTATCGTGTTATCTAAAGCTTTGCATGCTCGATTTGGTGAACGTTATGATCAGTCAGCCTTAGCATTTTTACCGATGAGTCATGTTGCTGAAAATGTAGTGGGGTTCATTGGACGTTTATACAATGGCACCACTGGAATTTTCTGTGCGGATATGGCGCAGTTTGCTGAACTGATGCGCATTAAAAAACCAACCCAATTAGGAGGGGTGCCGCGTTTATTCGAAAAAATCTACACAGCTGTTCAAGAACAGTTGGATGCGCTCCCTCCAGGTAAACGGAAATTGATCAATTGGGGACTCAGTGTAGGAGATAAAGCCTCTAACTATCGCATGAAAAAGCAGTCTTTACCCTTTTTCCTTTCGATAAAACATAAAGTCGCCGATGCATTGGTATTGTCCAAGTTGCGTATGGCCATGGGGGGAAGAGCAGAGTATATTATTTGTGGTTCCGCGCCAATGGCCAATCATATCATCGTTTTTTTCCAGTCTATAGGGATTCCGTTTTATGAAGTGTATGGCCTTACAGAGTCTGCGGGAATTAGTCACATGAATTCCGATGGTCAATATAAACCCGGTACTGTCGGTACAGTACTAGATGGATATGAATGTAAATTTGCGAAAGATGGGGAAATTCTTTTACGCGGTGAAGGCATATTCCAAGGATATTTAAACAAACCTGAGGCCACTGCTGAAGCCATTGATCCGGATGGATGGCTTCATACTGGTGATATCGGTGAAGTGGATGCAGAAGGCTTTTTACGCATCACTGATCGAAAGAAAAATCTGATCATTACCGCTGGGGGTAAGAATGTTGCCCCAAGTAATATCGAATTGCTGATCTGTCGCGATTTATTGGTTGCTCATGTAGTTGTAATTGGGGAACGTCGAAATTATTTAACTGCGCTAATTACTTTATCGACGGAAACATTGAATATCCTTAAAGACACGGAAGAATTTTCTGGTATGTCGATAGATAAAATTCGTGAAAGCGAGACTGTAAAAAATCGTATTGATCAAGCTGTCGCTCAAGCGAATGAAGAATTGGCGCGGTATGAGAATGTCCGTAAATTTACTGTGCTCCCCAACGAATTCACTGTTGAGGATGGAGAGTTAACGCCAACTATGAAGATTAAGCGCAAAGTAATCACTGAACGATACGCGGACGAAATCGAAGCCTTCTATCAAGCCTAAATATTTTAGGCTTCGCTAACCACTTCTTCCGTTTTTTGCCCAAGAATGTAATGGATCAACAATCCAATACCAATATTCACGATGAAGGATGCTGGTGCAATCCATTGAAAGCTTATGCCCGTAGCATCTTCGTGTCCCATGGCATGCAGAATCTCAGGTGAGAACCCAACTAGTATCGCTGTTGTGAATCCAAATGCCCAAGCAATCCATACGGTAATAGTTTTAGCTTTTGGGCGAAATAAGGCAAAGAAAAATAAGCAGAATATGGGGGTTACCAATAAGTTGGCAGTCTTCCCAGTTACCACAGTAATATTGCCTTCAATAGCGCCTACGAATGAGCTACCAATTACAATTATCGCCCCAATGGCTAATGCAAGACAGCGAGCAGCGAACATGCTACCCTTTTCAGTTTTGGGGTGGTAGCCAAAGCGTTCTAGAAAATCGCTCATTACTACCGCTGTAATCGAGTTTACCCCAGAGTCGATACTGGACATTGCTGCTGCGAACATAGCGGCTACAACGACGCCTGAAATTCCTATGGGCAAGTGAAAGGCAATGTAACGTGGATAGACAGCGTCAGCATTGGAATCAAAACTAAAGTCGGTCGGTAGTAATTCTGGGTGTGCTTGGAAGTAACCCATTAATGCAAATCCTACTAAGCCCAAGGTTATTGTAATAAACGCAACAACGATTAATTGAGTCATTAGGGCTCGACGTGCAGCTTTAATATCGCGTGTCGACATGAAGCGTTGGACGGAAACCTGATCGCCTCCTGAAGTAAATACATACCAACAAAAGACACTCAAAACGGTACCAAATATAGACATGCGAACTGTGGGGTCCAAGGTGACAATAGGCTGGGTGTCCCAATGGTCTTGAAACTGGGTGGGGAGCCAACTGAATCCACCTAGATCAAAAGTGATCATCGCGATAACGAGTAATGCACCACCAAGTAGGAGAACTGATTGAATAAAATCGGTAAGTACAACTGCTCGTAATCCACCAAGGGAGGTGTATATGACGGAGACAGAGCCAGTCACCAATACAATTACTGGAATATATTTTTCATCCACACCCATCATTACAGACATGGCTTTGGCGGCAAGATAGACCAGTAGTGACATCCACACTAAGCGTAAGAGTAGGAACATGACAGCTCCTAATAGACGCACACTAAGACCAAGGCGTATTTCAAGCAGCTCATAGGCACTGGTGACCTTATTTTTCATATATAGGGGTAAAAGCCAATAGGCTACTACAGGATAAACGAGTGGAAGGGCCAAAAGGCTGGATAGGTAGATTGGTCCTTTCCCTAACATTTCGCCTGGAATGGAGAGATAGGTAATGGTGCTGAGCAAGGTTGCAAATAAAGAAACACCAATTAAAAACCATGGCATATCACCTGTGCCTGCAAAATACTCTTTCGTGGTGGTTTGTTTTTTACCGTAATACCATCCTAGGCCAATGGTAGAAATTGCATAGATCACAATTATAAACCAGTCTAATGGTGCTAATCCCTTGGCTGTGGCTTCAGTTGTTTCTTGGGCATAAGCCATCAGCGGGGATGCCATCAAAACCATTAATATGGTAATCCAGCGAGCTTTGAGTGAACTCCACCAGGGGATTTTCATATGAAGTCTTGCTCCTTATTCTTCTAGGGATTTAAATACTTGTCCAGATTCGTCCAGCATATTTTTAACGGCCATAAATTCACTTCCGTAATTGAGTAATTGTGCGCCCATCGATTGATAGTGTTTTAATGCTTCAATCGACCCCGCAGGTAATCCCCAAGCAATATTGTGTTTTTTCGCTGCCGCTGCTACTTTCTCAATGACATCTTTCATTGTGAGATCGGTATCGAGAGTGGATAATCGTAAGTTTAAATCACCAGGGCCGATGAACATACCCGCTAAACCTTTTGTTGCGGAAATTGCATCAACGTTTTCCACCGCTTCAGGCGTCTCAATTTGCACGACTAAGAATGTTTCCCGGTTAGCGGCCTCGGTGTAGGCTATCGGCTCAGGCAAATCGAATAGGACATCTAAGCCAGCGGCATCGATTCCACGGTCTCCTAAGGGCGGGAATTTCACGGCATCAACCAATTTCTTGGCTTTGTCTGGTGTGGAGACATGGGGGATCATCAATCCACTGGCTCCATCTTCGAGGTAGCGGTACAGTCGAGTCTTTTCGGTAGTCGGTGCTCGAAGCATACAATCAATATCGGCTAAGTGGAAATGGGTTAGCAGCAACTGTACTTCACGCTCGTCGATAAGTCGGTGTTCCAGGTCCAACCAAATGCAATCATAACCTGCGCGGGCAGCCTGATGGATAAATGGAAGGTTTAGGTGGCCCATCACGCACATGCGGACGAGTTTGCCCGAGCGGATTTTTGCCAATGTTTTACTTGTGCGCATTCAGAGAATTCCTTAGATAGTGGTCAATAACAGAAATGCACTCTAACAGAGTATGATTGGTATCTACAAATTGATTAAATTTAGAGTATGCATTCTATACCGATGATAGAATATAATATGTTTGAAACGTGTTTTATATTATGAATAAATCATGGCGTGAAGTCTATATAGATATAAAATAAAAAAAGGAAAATAAATGATATTTGACCCCTTATATTTGATTGTTATCGGAATCGGTGCAGCCATTAGTATTGGCGCTTCTATGCTCGTAAAATCGACATTTGCTCGTTACACTCAAGTGAGTTCACGTCAAGGCATTACCGGGGCACAAATTGCTCAACGAATTCTTCAAGACTCCGATATTCATGATGTAACTATCGAACCCATTTCGGGTTCATTAACAGACCATTACGATCCCATTAGCAAGACGCTACGTTTAAGCGAGGATGTATACGGGAGTTCGAGTTTAGCTGCGTGTGGGGTGGCTGCTCATGAAGTAGGCCATGCCATCCAGCATGCACAAAACTATGCGCCATTGAAGTTTCGATCCGCTTGGGTGCCGGTAGCCAGTATGGGGGGCAATATCTCCATCGTTATCATTTTCTTGGCCTTCATGCTTGGTGGAATAGGTTCGACATTAGGCGGAATGGTTGCCATTATTGGTGTTGGGTTATTCGCTACGACTACAGTTTTTACCGCCATTACACTACCTGTTGAATTTGATGCCAGCAAGCGTGCTTTGCGCTGTCTCGAGCATGGGGGATATCTCTCAAATGAGGAGCTGGGAGGTGCTAAGAAAGTCCTTGACGCAGCTGCGCTCACCTACGTTGCCGCATTTCTAAGTTCTCTATTGACATTGCTTTACTGGGCTTACCGACTCGGACTCATTGGGGGACGTCGTAATTAATCCGCACTTAATAGTTGAATGCTAGAATTTGAATCGGGGACTTAAGAATATGGATTTTCATGGGAAAATAAAATAGCGTGATATCGATATATGTACTGTTGTTGATGACATAAAAAAGGGCGTTCATGAAATTAATCATGAACGCCCTGCATGTATTGGTGGGCCCACTAGGACTCGAACCTAGGACCAAGGGATTATGAGTCCCCTGCTCTAACCAACTGAGCTATGGGCCCGAAAAAGAGAATGCAATAGATATCAATTCTTGCACAGTGAATGCAAGTTTTAAAATGTTCTTGTAATTGAATTTTCTACGTATGCAGACTCCATTCAACGAAGTTTTTGAGTTCGCGGGCACGTGTTGGGTGGCGCATTTTACGTAACGCTTTGGCTTCAATTTGACGGACACGCTCACGGGTCACATTGAATACTGAACCTACTTCTTCGAGGGTACGGGGGTATCCGTCACCCAGTCCGAAGCGAAGACGCAATACTTTTTCTTCACGCTCAGTCAAGCTACCCAATACTTCATCCAGGCGTTCCTGGAATACGGTAAAGGCTGTCGTGTTGGCCGGTGATTCTGCTCCTTTATCTTCGATAAAGTCTCCGAAGCTACTGTCGCCGTCATCGCCTACTGGCGTTTCAAGACTAATGGCTTCTTGAGCAATCTTTAATATGCTGCGAACCTTATCGGCAGACATTTCCATTTCTTCAGCGATTTCTTCTGGTGTCGGTTCGCGACCGTATTGCTGCACAAGGCGGCGGCTGGTCCGTACCAATTTATTAATTGACTCAATCATATGTACCGGAATACGAATGGTACGTGCTTGGTCAGCGATAGAACGTGTGATGGCTTGGCGAATCCACCAAGTCGCATAGGTGGAGAATTTGTATCCGCGTTGGTATTCAAATTTATCCACAGCTTTCATCAGGCCGATGTTTCCTTCCTGAATCAAATCAAGGAAAGACATGCCGCGGTTGGTGTATTTTTTACCAATACTCACTACAAGACGTAAGTTGGCCTCGACCAATTCCATCTTTGCTGCATAGATATTCCCTTCTTTTTGGCGAATGACATCAATCATGTCACTGATTTGGTCAGCATTGAGTTGAGCGTCGGCTTCAATTTGGTCCACTTTACGTTGGGCCATGCTGATACGACGTTCGGCATCAATAAGTACTTCTTTTTCAATACCATATTTGTGGGCATTGGAAGCAGCGCGTTTAATTTGCTGGTTCATGTTATGGATATCGGCAGCACTGTGCTCGATTTCTCGTTCAACGCGACCAATTTCATCTTTCGCAGCAGCAATACGACGCTTAAGCCCTTTAATTTTACGAGCGATTTTCATCACTTCTTTAGATTTAAGTTTAAAAGAAGCAATAATTCCGACTTGTTCCATTTTAATTTCGTTTAATTTTGAATTGATATTGTCTACACTGCGCTTGGATAGACCTGAACGGCGAAGGCGTTTTTCTTGGGCTTCTTTATTCTCACTAATTTTACCCAACTCAATCATAAGCTCTGGCAAATGGCGGACAAAGAAACTTTGTTCTTTGATGATGCTCAAGTCACTTACTTGTGAGAAACTGAGACGTCCAGCCAATACTCGCGCAGAGAGCATATGAATTTCTTTAATGATATAAGGGGTCTGCATGAGCACATCGGTGAGCTGAGATTCAGCGGCTTCGATGCGTTTGGCAATCTGGACTTCTTGGTCTTTGGTTAACAAAGGCACTCGACCCATTTCACGTAAATACATGCGTACAGGGTCATCGGCGCGTTCAAGTTTACTGGCTACCGCTTTTTTACGAATATCTTCCTTGGCATCGAGTTTTGCTTTCTCGGCCTTGGCTTTTTTCGTTTCAGTACTGACTCGGTGCTCGTCGATGACTTTTACATCCATCTCACCGAGTGACATCATTAAGTCATCAATTTGATCGGGGGTCGCATCCTTGGGCAACACTTTGCTTAGGTCATCGAAAGTTAATACACCTTCTTGCTCTTTGGCTAATTTTAGCGCATCTATTTTGCTGGCCTTGGTCGCTGCTGCAACTGCTTTCTTCGAAGAGGATTTTTTAGCGGGTGCCTTCTTTGCAGTTGTTTTAGCTTTGGCTTTTTTTGGTGCAGCCTTGAGTTTGGCTTTAGCTTTTGGCTTAGCTTTTGGCTTAGCTTTTGGCTTAGCTTTTGGCTTAGCTTTTGGCTTAGCTTTTGGCTTAGCTTTTGGCTTAGCTTTTGGCTTAGCTTTTGGCTTAGCTTTTGGCTTAGCTTTTGGCTTAGCTT
>Ga0315320_10000130_pt1 | contig 58519 bp, 52 predicted proteins | sample M140m21515metaG_FD_203458 | JGI IMG/M metagenome (GOLD analysis project Ga0315320, IMG submission 203458) | Ammonia-oxidizing marine archaeal communities from Monterey Bay, California, United States - M1 40m 21515 | ecosystem: Environmental > Aquatic > Marine > Coastal | place: USA: California... | reverse complement strand
CTCCACTACCATCTGGATCCCTCCCCGAAAACTTCAGAAATTCACTTAATGCAACTTTTAAAAGACCCATCAATTCTCTATACGAGGTCTCTGTAAAACCACCAAATGAATTAGTAAAAGATGATACGCCAAATAATGGAACATGATAACTTCTATGAATATTTCCAGAATACCAATTTGGTATTGAAGCTGGTAAAAACCCCTTTGGAGGCATATATTTAACAGACATTGATAAACCATTATTTCCAAACTGAGATAATTGAGTGCCTTGTTTTCTTTGTCTATGAGGAGATGTTTGTCTAGAAAGTGCTACAGGTTTAAGCATCGTCGACGACGACGTCCTGGTTGCTTTGGGTTTGGTTTGTTCTGGTGAAATAGACATAATGTCAGAAGATGCGGGAGAAGTAGAACCTTCAAATTCATCTTCAAATTCATCTCCTAGGGGTTTTTTTGGAGAAATGTTCATTGGCTTTGGTCCTCCAGGGCTACCTTGAGAACTTTTATCCATAGATACATTACTATCCTGAGAACTACCATGATCCATAGATACATTACTATCCTGAGAAGACAAATCTGGAAATTGTGTTGCCCGAACATTACTACTACTACTACTAATATCGTTTACACTAGCACCTCTTCTTCTTCTCTGTTCCTGATCATATTTTTTCATTGCAAACGCCCTGCGCTGCGCAGCAGTATGGGGATCCACATGACCATGTTCACTTACCGTTGCATTCACCACCTGTTGAACTGCCTCTCTCCACGTTCTTCTTTCCGCTTCTGTTCGTGACAGCATTCTCCTCGACTCATTTCTTTTTTTTCTTGTCTTTTTTTTCTTCTCTATTTTTTTTTTCTTTATTTTTATCGCACCTCCTCTTTTTCTTGTCATATATATTTACTACTTATTTTTATTCACAAAATATGGCATAAATTTATTTAATATCTTATGTGTAAAATAATTACTTGATTTTTCTAAAACTCTATCCAATTTATGAATATAATATTTTCTATTATAATTTTCGCTTCTTAACATTTTTACATACATCTTTTTATAATTACTATTTAATTCACACAAAAATCCTTCCACACATTCTGTCATATTTCCCTCCAAAAACATTTCTTTATTTGATTTAATTGTATATCCTTCTAATAATCGTTCATTATTATAATACTTACAAAAATAATACCAAATAACATATGGATAGATGAAACATATACCATGATGATCTCCTGATTGAAAATCCGCTCCATAATAATTATGTTTTTCACTTTCATCATAATTTATTGTTAAATCACATTTCGATCTCAAATATTTCATATAACTCGTCAAAAACACCACATCTGTAGAATTATCATATATTATAGTTCTTTTTTTTGTGTCAGTCAACTTATAATAATAATAATTGTAATACAACATATCTTTACCATGTGAATTAATATAATAAAAATTGTAACCTTTTTTACTTGGTATACCTATTAAACAACACGTATGACCTACATAAATATTTTTATCTTCATCCTCGTCTAAACCATAATCCATAAAATCAAATACAGTAAATAATATACGATTTTGTTTCATATTTCTTATTAATATAGTGTCCAAAAAGTCTTCTCTCATATAACTATTTTTGCCCACAAATTCTACCGCTAATATATCATTATAACGTTGAAATAATCTTTTTGACTGACTACACTTCCAATAATCACAAAAGGCTCGAAATGATAATTCACACTGAATTACTTTCAAATTATTTGCTATTTCATCATCATAATCAACCCTATTTTTACTTATAAAATAATTCAATGGACAAAGAGGGTCACATGATGCAAAATTTTCGTTATTTATATATTGTAACCATTCTTTTATTGATTTCATTATTACTTATTATTAATACATTTATATTAATAATAATTTATCAATTTTAATACATTATCTAGCTTTTCTCATAACACCACCAATACGTATTCTTTTTGCAACCCAAGTTGACTTCTTTTCACTCGTCGTTCCTTTATTTAATGTTCTAGAACCAACACACCCCTTCGCACCATTACCACATTCAAATCCATTATTAGGAAATCTTGCATTACCATTTACAGGTGTAAGTATACCCCCCCTATAAAATGAACTGTATGTTGAGCATTTACCATCTTTTTCACAATTTCCACGCGTAATAGCATCATACTTAACACGACCTAATCTACTACTACTTGACACGGCTCCATTTGTCATAAATTCTTTATTCTTTGGTTTATAACTTACCAAGTTGCAAACCCTTAAGCTAATGACATATGTTGAATTAATAGCTGGTTTTCCTGCTAATAACGCAGGTAGTAAAGTTACAGCTCGAGTATTTCCATCATATCCAGTTATCATATGAGAACTTTTCACACCCCCATCATCAATATCTATTAACATATTTCTGTAAAAATTATCTTTATTACTATCTGTTAATGCGAGTTTTCCTACTGCTTTCATAGTTCCACTAGTTATTACCTTATATGAACAACATTTAATAACGTATTGAGATGTATTATCGGTTGTTATATTTGGAACCGTCACAATTTCTCTATTGGCATCAGAACTAACAATAGTTGCACTATTACCAACACCTGTTCCAGCAGTAATGGTAATTATCATTCCTTTATAAAAATTATCTACAGCACTTTCGGTAATAGGAAGTGTTTTATCTGCTTGCATAGTCCCTCTTGTTACCTCTTTTTCATTATGACAATCAGATCTATAAATATTATTTCCGTTATTATCATTGCCAATATTAAAAACATTACTATTTTTCTTGAAGGATTTACATTTTTTTCTTAAATAAGAAGCATAATCATAACAATAATTTAAATCTTTTTTGCCATTTTTATTATTAATAGATCTAATTCTCTTATCATAACATACATTTTTGTTCATAGATTTTGAATGAGGATCCTTATAAATCTCTTGCAACTTTGTTAAACAAGCTGCGATATTTGCGCTCTTTCGATAACCAACTAAAGGCTTTTTCATAGTTGTTTTACAAAATCTCATATTTGACTTTCCATTACAATCATTTATGACTTTAAAGTTATTTGGATCACAATTATTAAATCCAAGTGCAGGATCCATACCTTTTAAATTATTTACATTTGAATATGTTTGCTTTATAGCATAATTTTTTATTTTATTTCCACTAGATCTTCCAATTCTTTTCCTATTTGACTGTAACCAATTTTTCTTAACAGGCATATTTATATTAATAAAAGAAAAAATAATATAAATATATAAACTATGAATGTATACTATTTATTTTTATTTCTTTTAGGAATATGTTTTTGTATTTATTATAAATATAAAATTGTGATAGAGGGTTTAAAATGTGATCCCAATAAACCTAAAGTATATAAAACAAGAAATGGAAAACAATATGGGGATAAAGGATATGAGCCATCTGATAGAGAATGTCAAACACATTATGAAAATGTTGGTTCTAGTAATTTGGGTAGTTTTGACTATCAATTAGATCAAATAAAAAAAGAATTAGATGAAACAAAAAATAAAATTGAAGAACAAGAAAAACAACATAATGAAAATGTTGAAAACACTGAAAAACTTATTAATTCCTTAGATTGTAAAAGAGATCATCCTAAAAAGGGAGATATTGATTGTAATGAAAGCGGAGATGGCGGTAGCAATGATGAAGGAGAAGGAAATGAAGTTGATTTAAGTAGTTCTAAAAGAAATGCTAAAAATGATGCTGCTAAAGTAGAAAAATCAACCTTTAAATTTTAATTTATTAATAATATATATATATTATGAATTATTTACTTTCCACAATTAATATATTATTAATAATTGGTATACTTTATACTATATATAAGAAATTTTTCTTAATAGAGGGGTTAGATGGATGTCCTGCCAATTCACAAGAAGAATCAAATAGTAGAAATAGAAGTGCAAAAAGATCGGAAGTAGATAATACTATTGCTAATTTAAAGGCAGAGATATCATTGTTAAATATGAGAATAACAGCTATTACTATGGGAGTTGATGCTAATAAAAAAGAGCTTGAAAAGGTATCAGATGCTGCTGCACAAAAAGCAAAAAAAACAAAGGCAGAAATGGATAAAATAAATTAAAGAATTATTCTATACTATCAAAATGATTATTCTTTGTTTCACCATTTAATAATGCTAATTCTAAATCATCATTAGTTTCATCATTCAATGCAACATCTTCTGAAATTTCATCATAATTTAATAGTTTTTGATTATTATATTTTGTGTTCATATTATCTATTACCTTATCATGTTTTTTATATAATGTAATTTGTAATCTAAATAAAAAAATATGCATTAATGGACTAATAATATAATACGTTTCTAAAAAACCATTCATACCAAAAAATGCATATAAATAATATATATAATTGAAACATAATACATTAAATAAATACTTTTTTCCCATTAAATACAAATATAAACGTTTTCTATTAATTTTTGATAATGTATATATAAAAAAAAATAGAATTTGCACATTAAAATAGAATGATAAAGTCAATGTATTATAATATATTAAAAAACAATAAGTATCATTACTTAAAAGTATATTTGTTGTATTAATCAAATTATTATTATTGTATGATAATATTTTGATTATATCTAATTGATTCAAATAATCTAATAAATAAAATAAATAACCAAATACAAATGAAGCTAAATAGATCACAATATTTACAATAATATTTAAATTTCTATTTGTTTTATATGTTTCTAATACAACTATTGATGTAAATTTATATTTATAATTACATTCCATACATTGGTAATAAGGTTTTGAATTTATATTTATTTGTCTCCACTTATCCAAACAATTAATATGAACCCATTTACTTGTTCCCATACATAGACATGGATTTATAAATTCATCTATTTTTTCTTTTTCCAAGCAAATCCTACATTCTTTTTCTATCATATTATTATATATGCCTAGTCAAGATTTTTTAAATGCTTTTTCAGGAACATTAGGAAATGATTTTTTAGGACCTAAATATAATTATCACACAAAAATAAAAAGCCCTAAAGAATTGGGTATGTCACCTGATGGTAATATGAGTGCATTAGCCAAAGATATTGCTGGGATTGTTTCATATACTGAAGTATTGATTGACGGTGGTGGTGCTGCTAACAGAACAGGAAGAGCTTTAGGAGATAAATTTTTTTTAAAGTTACCAAGTAAATGCAGAGACGTCACAAGTGGTAAAGAAGTTACAAGATACTCATATGTAGATAATCAAATTGATGGTAATATCCCTCTACCTGGTTTTGAAGTAAGCACTGGTTTAAAAGGTTTGATCCCGGGTGCTATATCAGATGTATTAAATCTTAACCCTATGGTTTTACTTAAAGGTTTTGCAGAAGGTAGTAAACCTTGGTGCAAGGCTGTAACAAAAGATGTAATAAATGATAAAAATCAAAAATATGAAAAAACACACCACGTTGCTTTAAATGATTTAGATCCCAATGAATTAGATTCAAATGATAGAGCTAAATTATCAAAATTTAAAGAAGATGCCAAAAATAACAATAAAGATGGTCAATGTGAGAGTTTTTCTAACATTAATAATTTTCAAAGTGTTATAGATATTGAATTGCCTAGAACATACATTTTTGGTGTTAGTTTGCTTTATACATATATTTTATATAGAATGATGCATAAATAACTATTTCCACATATAATTAATACTTTCTTGTTGTGATAAAAATGCTGATGCTATATAAAACATACTACCTATTAATATATATATACTGTAATGTATTTCCTCCTCATAACCAAAAAATCCTGCTATTTTATTATGTGGTGAATTTTCTGATGCAGGAAATAATCCCCAAAATATACTAAATAACATTAATACCGATACAATTACTGTTTTAAACATTAATATATAATTATACTAGTTTATATATTAATTATATTTACGCCGCCCACGTGTTAAACTTCTAATATATGTCAATACATACTTGTTTTTATTTAATCTCTTGGGGGACTTTCCACCATACCCCCTTTTCCCTTTTCTTCTTGTTTTATCTTTCATATATACTACCTTCTTATCTTTTTTTAAACTACGCCTTTTTAATTTATATCCTCCCGTTGTCACACTATTACGTCTAATCAGATTTACTTGTTTACGTAAATTTGAAAAAAACCCGTTCGCCTTTTGCTTGTCTGTTTTGCTTACCATACTTCTTACTTTTTTTCCAGCTTTTAGACGCCGATCACTATCAGGATCATCCGCTACTCCACCCACAGGACGTGTTAATAATAATCTGACCCAATTATCTAATGATTTTTCCCACAGTGTTGAAGTAGTTCCAGAAATTAATGTTATATTTTTTGGTTTTTTTAAGGATTCTAAAATTTCTCCCTTTTCTCTTTCTGCGTTAAATACTATTTGGTTTTTTTTCAATCGTTTTTGCATTTTTTTAGTTTTATTAACTTTCATTCTCTTTTCTTTTTTTCCCTTTAACCTTTTTTTTGATTCCTCTACTCTCTTTTTTCTTGCTATTCTTTTTGCTTCCATTTCTTCCGCCTTTTTTGCTGCTAATTCCTCCTCTAACCTTTTTTTAGCTTCATCTTCTTTTAACATTTCATCCAACTCTTTTAATTCTTCATCATCTCGTTTCTTTTTTCGAAATTTTTTTTGAATTGCTGTTACAGCATCAACCCTTTTTAATAAATTCATTATTTTATCTTTCATAACATCTGGTGGTTTATAGTTTGGATCATTCAATATGTCCCAATCACCATCACCCAATTTTACTTCCTCCGAAATATCTACTAGTTCTTTATCCATTTTAAGTTGTTCCATATTGTTTAATCTTTTTACATGTTTTATTTGATTATTTTTTTTTAGATACCATCCATATTTCATTAAGATGTTTCCCATAGGTTTGTTAATTAAAACATTATTACCACCCACTTCTACTTCTCTAATAATTCTTAAATCAAATTCACCATTAGGATAACGAATCACTGCAATAATAATCTTTGGGTTTTTATGATTTGATTTTTTTCCATCCCTTCGCGAAATATTTTCTTCATGGTTTATTGTTCTACTTAATGCATACTCTATTCTAGTTTCCATCCAATAATATTTTCTATCTATAAAATTTGGTATTTCTTTCCCACCACCATGAATTTTAGATTCTATACCTCTTGGTGGTGGTGGTGGGAATTTTAATCTTATATATCTTTCCTTATTTTCTTTATTTAGTCTTGATTCCATCATTGCAACTATAAATAATTCAAATTTTTTAACAATTTCCCCAAACTTTTTATATCTCCTCATCTCCGTTTTATTTAATGATTTCTTATCTTCCCCTCTAATTTTTTTCCACTTCGAAGATATTTTTTTCAACATCTTTTTTATAGTTTCTTTATCTATTTCCAATGTCCAATTATATACTACAATACTTTGTCTGTCACTAATTGCTGTGGCTGAATAATCTTCAAATGGATATACTCGAAAAACTAAATCTCTATATCCATCTTTTATAATTTTACTTAAGGGTAAATTATTTATTTTTTTCATATACTTTTCTTTTTGAAGTTTAAATGCTAATGTTTTCTTTAATTTTACTTTACCTACCATTCCAGTTTCACCAATATAAAATTTATCATCAATTACCATTGGGTTAGAATCAGAAGGATAATCTGCTGTATAATATAAAAGTTGTTTTTCTTTCACCCAAGATGGATGAATACTATCTAAATTTAAAAATTTAGCTCTAGTAGGATCCATAAAGTGTTCTTTTTCTACAACTACATAGACTGTTTTTCCAACTAATTTTTCTTCTAATGTTACACCATCTTGTATTAAAAAATCTAATTTTTTTAAACTATCTGAAGACACATCTAAATCTATATCTAATGGATTAATTTCATCATCATCACTACCCGGTTCATCATCACTACCGGGTTCATCATCATCACTACCGGGTTCATCATCACTACTTGAATCATCACTACTTGAATCACCATCATCATGCAATTCCTTCTCAGACCTTTCTTTTTCTTTTCTATTAAATTCAAATTTACTTTTTCCTTTTAAAGGAAAATCAATAGTTACAGTCGTGTGAAAATCCATTGTATGTTCTGATCTTTTTTTTTTATCTTCTCCTTCATCGTCAATTCCTTCTTCTTCCTTAACATCATCCTCTTTAATCTCAAATGTTACTTTCTTTTTCTTTTTCTTTTTCTTTTTAGTTTTTCCTTTTTTAGTTTTTCCTTTTTTAGTTTTCTTTTTCGTTTTCGTTTTCGTTTTTGTTTTTTCAAGTTTTTTCTTAAATTGGTGCATCTTTTTTGTAACATATTTCCTTACTTTTGTAAAACCATTCATGTAATCACCATTACTATCATTTATATAAATATCAGCACCCCATTCGTTTTTATCATTAGTAGGAAAATATACTTTTTCAAATGATCCAGTTCTTACTTTTTTTTCTAATAACTCAAATTCGGTATCAATTAATTGTTTCACACTAGTTATTTGATCTTTTTTATCTATAATATCTTTAGGATATTTACCTTTTTTTAATTTTAATTTATCAAAAGATTTATCCAAATCTGTCCAACCATTACCTTTTCCCCACGTCCAACCCAATGTAATGCCAAAAACATTTTCACCATATGGATCACCTTTTCCATTATGACCTTTTACTATACTACTTATCGCACTCCCACCTCCTACAGGATCTTCAAGATTCCTACTATACACAATAAAAAATTTTTGATTTTTAACTAGTTTTCTAAAATCTGTATTTTTTTTACTTTTTTTATATTTATTATAAATTACTTTAACCATATATATATTATACAAATAATTTATTCATATTTTCCACTTCTGGTTTATTTGTTTCTTTCATAAATAATTTTCTAATCAAATCATCATTTCTCAATCTTATTGTATACATCTTCTGCATACTAGATCGTCCCACTCTCCCAAAAGCCTGTATCATTTTCTCTTGACTTATATTACCTAAATCTTTACTTAAATAACCATGACAAAACTGATAATTTGTTCCATAAATATAATCACTCGATGCAATAATTAAATACAATTTTTGATCTTGCGCTAGCTTTTTCATAATTTCTTTATATTCCACACAATTACTTTGTGAAAATACACCAATTCCCATCATTAACAAGATTTTTGATTCTACACTTGCTTTTTCCAAAAACATAATTTTCTCAACAATATCATCATCTATATCACTAGTAAATGCATCAGTATTTTCACAATTCCATTTTCGTTGATGCTCTTCACTATTTGGAATATATATTTTTGGTAAACTTACTTTTTTCAACATATTTCCCAAATGTTTCATTTTTTTCATATAAATTTCTTGAAACTTAAATTCTGTGCTATTTAAATTTTTTGAATGATCCTTTTCCTTTATATTTGACCCTAACTTTTCCAATCTCTGAGTTTCTTCCTTTTCCAAATCACTCATGGTCTTAATAACAACCCTATTTTCTTCTATTATTTTAAATATTGGCTCCAATACACTATTAGATATTTTACTTACCTTTAAATAAAACATTGCTAGCTTATTTACATTATCTGTTAAAAAGATTGTTGGACCATTCGTTAACGTTGACGCATCTTCAGTTGTTATTTTAATACAACTTTCATACATTTTTTCCCTCTTTTTCTTAAAATGTTTAAAAACCTTTTCATAATTTTTCTTCAATCTCTTTAATACAAACAAATAATATGTTTTTAATGTATTTGTATTAATATCATCAACACTTTCAAAATAATTATCTATTTTACACAAATCATTTATATATTTGTTTTTATGAATATGTAACAAAAATTCACAAATTTTCTTAATATCAAAATGCCTCAATATTGTTTTATAATTTTCAATATGACTTACACATTGCTTAATTTTATCATAACTTTCAAATACATTATGTGGTAAAATAGCATAACCTTGTGAATTAACTATTGGTATTGTTTTTGCATAATCTGAACTTACTATATTATATACTTTCATTGTTGGAAACTTATTATTAAATCCCATAATAAAGTCAGTCAGCTCATCTTCTTTTGGCAGAGTTGCAGATGATAAAATAACATTTGGTATAATATTTTTCTTCCAATTATTTTGTAATATACTATGAAATTCATGTGTTTCTTGATCTAAAGATATTGTTGGTTCGTCCCAATACCACAAAATATCCTCCTTCTTATTAAATGCACACATATAATACATTGATGGTAAATATGATTGAACATCTGAAATAATAATTTCAACCAAATCACCAACACTATTATCTACTCTAAAAATACCACCCGTTCTCCTATTTCTAATCTTTTCCTTTGCTGCAAAATAATGTAATCTTATATCACTAGGATCCTTACATCCAAACGCCACAGCTATTGGTATTTGCAATGATATACAACATTTCGCCAATTGTAATCCAATATGCTTAGCAGCACAAACAAATATAATTTTGTGTTTTTTTACTAATGCTAATGGTGTCAATGTTTTTCCAGTTCCTGTCGGAGCCTGATACAAAACTAACTTTGATGATGGTCTACTACATGTTGTAATAATATGTTTTTGATGATCATATAACTTAATACACTTTTGATGCTCATATTTTTGAGTCATTTTCATAATTTTTGAAAAATGTTTCACGTAATCACTTTTAATTAGATTTGTTTTATAATAATCCAATACTTTATCAATATAACATTTAATAAATATATTAAAATTTGTCATTTTTAAGTTCATCAAATAATTCAATAAATAAACATAATTTGCTTTTTTTTCACTTTTAAATAACGAACTCAATATATTCAAAATATTATATTCAAAAATTTTACATTTAATATTTTCAATCTTTTTATCAAAGTTTTTTAACTTGATTTTATCTGCATTTTTCAACTCATTATTTTTTGTTTTCTTTGTTTTAAAATCATATGTAAAGATATCTTGTTTTTTGTTTATTCTTAATATTATTTTCTTAAAATAATTCTCAAATATATAATAATGATAATTCTCCACATTACTTGATACTTTTATAAAATCTAAAAATGTCTGTGTATTTTTCATAAATATATTTACATCATTACCTGAGCGATTAATCATTCTAATAATATCAAACTCACGTCCATTTATAGGAACTTCCAATGCATCCCATTCTTCCTTTGTTAACTTTGTTTGTGATAAATCCATTTTTAATTAGTAAATAATAATACATACAATCGTTTTATTATTATTTTTCAATTTTTAATCTATATTTGTTAAAAGATAATCGGAAAACTGAGAGTGGGGTTTATATTTTAATATATCTAGTTCTTTTTTTGTAGTTGGGAAAGATGACGATCCATATATATCCTGTAGACATAACCATTCAAATAAGCCTCCAGGATATATGTATATATTTGAAAATCCTAATTCAGTTAATTTTAAATATTTTTTTTCCACGTTCTTATCATTATTATTTTTTCCATATATGACTAATTCTAAACTACTATTTTTTAAATTTGTATTTATTATTTTTTCTTCTTGATATGCATTTATTGTATTTGGTATTAAACATTCTTGTTCATTTAAACCTAATGTGTTCATTAACAATAAATTTGGTTTTTTCTTACTTATAATTAATTGCATATCCTCATAATTTACTTTTTTTGGTGATTGCACATTTCCCATTCATAATAAATACTATATGGACTTTTCTTTATTCTTTTTTCCGCAAATAACTTTTTTAAACAATATTAAAAATTTATATACATATTATATTAATGTTGACTTTAATAAATAAATATGAATTTTCATTAATACCATATTTTTTACTTTTTTCATTATATGTTCGAATATTTTTCTTTATACTTCAAAATTATCTTAATATTTTTAATAAAAAATACATTACATATCCAACACATAGAAAACAATATATTACAAAAAATATTGTCAAATCTGTAAATCTAGGACTATTATGTCTTTTATCTATACCATACATTATTTATCCCGCATATTTTTATAACTATTGGGATAATAACGTTATGAAAACATTCGGTCTTTTTTATAGTTCAAATGATTTTATTGCTCTAGTATACGTTAAAAAATTATCTCCAACTACAAAAAATCATCATCGCGTAACCGTTTTTCTTTCATTAGTATCATTAGGTATTGACTTTACTACATCTACATTAGGTAGAATGTTATTTGTTTATACTTTAGCATCTTCTAGTGCATTTATTGTTAATTATTATTTAGGAATGCGATTTTTAGAAGACAAAGAAAAAACGAAATACCTTAAAAAAATGGCACGAAATATTTATGGTGTTAGTTTACTTTCGAATTGGGGGTGGCATTTATATTGGTCCACTAACTATTATTATTTATTAGGACCAGAGCATTTTATTTATTTCTTTATGCTTTTTTGGATCGTAAAAGATGATATTATTTTATTTAAATGGTTGTGTAATTAATTTGGAAGTGCTGCGGCACAATACTTTGGATACCAACCATTATCATATACTTCTTTAGTTCTGATTAAACAACAGCTATAACTGAATCCACTGTGATTATTATCTTCCAATCCATCACTTATCATATCAGATTCTTTACTATAATTAAGATCTGACCTATTTGTATTTTTTATCCAATCTTCAAGCTCTAATTTTTTTACTGTCATATACATATCATGAACTTCATACCTTGCATCTATTCCATAACCTATATCCATACTTACCCAATCCTCTAAACTTTTTGGCTCATGTATATTTGTAATATCTTTCGCCATTGGAATATCTACATCTTCTGGATTTTTTGAAGATCCAATTTCCTTTACCTCAGCTATTGGTAAACTATTTACTGTATTTGAGATCATACTTTGCATTAAACCCATGTAAATTACTAATACTTTATATGGATTAATTATAATCAATTTTTTACTGTAAGTTTTAAAAAATCATAATAAGGAAAATTTTCACCTTTATAAGCACTATTAAATAAAATTCTAACTTTTTGATTTTTATAATTTGTATATTCGAAAAAATATGGTTTTTTCCAAGTGCTTTGTATATTTGTTGTTGCTGGTAATGAATTATAAAAACGTGAATTAGGTAAAAATTGTATTACTCCTTGATTTTGACCCTTGTCTACTCTTACTTTAGGCCATCTTGAATTTGTTCTCATTTGTGCATTACTACCACCCCTTCCAAAATAACAACGACCACGATACCTCCCTGACGTATATAAATACAAACCCTTTGTTCCATAATTACCTGCAAATGCATAACCCCCACCACCAATCCTATAACCATATGCTCTAGCAATTGATAATGCTTGTTTCTCATTTGTAGGTCTTACGACATTTTGATATGTTGTTTGTTCTGTATCCGAATAATCAATTAATATTTTATTGAATATATCCCATCTGTTCTTCCAGTAAATTTTTCCTAAAGATATAAACTTCCAAAACGGAAATGTATCTCTATCATAAGTATCTTTTGTTAAAAAATAATTTCTACCTCCCTCAAATACACTTTCCCCTGCTTTTCTGAAATTTTTAGACCATATGTCTTGACTACCTCTTGAATAACTCAAACTCTTAAATTCATTCGCTCCTTTAAATTCTAATGTTGATAAATTCTTTAACTTCACATTTGGATGAGCTAACATTTTTCTCGCAAAATCCGACCAACAAGGTTTTGAGTCTTTTACTGGAAAATTTGATGTTTCTCCTGTTATTAATTTTGTTGCTGTATATTTATCTGTGAAATTTGAGTTCGAAAATTTTTTCTTACCCCAATTTGATCTTGACCAGGTAGGATGAACTTTTTTTGCCTCATTACTTGACATGTTTTTCATTTTTACCAAATGTTTAATTTTATTTACATAGTCTCTATGAGGTATGTTTTTTGAAAACTTAAAAAAATCTCCATATCTATGTCCTTGACTACCATATATTTCATGTTCCGTTTGATTTTCTCTAAAATACGTATTTACATTTCTTTGCTTTGTATAAAATTCATTTTTACTTAATCCTTCTTTTAACGATCCTCTCCAACCATAGCTCCATTTATTAAAGTTTTTAGGATTTGCCAAACCTTTTTCTTTACCACCAGCATACTTATATAATTTTTCCATACAAGGATCTGATGTTTCGCGCCAATAATAACTGGGATTTTTATCACTAATAAGACCTGCTCTATTACAATCATTTACATTCATATCGAAACATATTTTTACCCATTTTTTTGCTACATCATAATCTTGTGAATAAATATTTTTATAAATATCTTGCATACTTTCCATAACTCTATTCACATCCATATCATTCCAAGAATTTACTAAGTTTCCTTCTCCATTATTAAATAATTTTCTATAATTTGTTACAAATCCCATTTGTCTCCATAATGATTGTAAACATTTTTCACTATGAGGACCTCCAGTTTTTGTTTTTAAGCAAGGATAAGCCTGTTCAAACCAATTACATTGGTCAGGTCTTATTAATCCCCATTCACTATTGCATTTATCAAAATGTCTTGATTGTGCATGATGTCCATATTTTACTACACTAGGTTTAGGTATTGTTACTGGAACCTTTACAGTTTTATTATTATAATTAAAAGCACATGCTTTGATTGTCGGATCCTTTAAAGATTTTTTACCTAAACATTTATTTTTATCATTCGAATATGCTGAACAGTTTATTCCATCTCCAAATATTTCTATATTTTGACAAGATGTTTCTGATACAATTTTATCAGACTTATATGATTTGCTATTATCTGGTAAATCTGTTCTCGTATAAGCATTTCCATCGTCCGCACAAAATCCACATATATCCTTCGCCTTTATTCCAAACATCTCAAAATTCATTGGACTACAATCGTTCACCTTTGAACATATATAACGCTCCCTCATTTTTAAACATCCACTCTTTCCTGTATCTTTAATAGCTAAAGTATTTTTATTATCTTGTATAGCTTTTAATGCATTGATTCTTCGTGGATCTCTCTTATTTGGTAACATTTTTTTTGTATATTCTTCATCATCTTCTAACTTTTTTAGTCTTTTATCATTTAAGGCTGATGGTGGAACCCATTCATCACTTATTGGACCGCCTCCATCTTCTCGTTTACATAAACTATTTTTTCCACTACTATCTCTTTTTAAAAATGGTCCTTCCTCATCACCATAATGAAAAGGATGATCCCCTCTTATATCATCTTGTAAACAATAACCACAATTCATATTTGTTCTTAAATTTTCGCACATTTTTACACTTTTACATTTGGCATCTTCTATTTCAAAATCTTCTTCACGTATTTCAATGTTTTTTTTTCCTAATACTACTCCAGTATTTGGAACTAAAGAATTCTCTATTGTAGCTTCTACTTTTTTTTGACTAGTATCTGCTGCTGCAGTATCTCTATATTCATCAAATTCCAAATCTCTTTTAGTTACTAAGTTAGTTAAAACACCTGGTGGAATAGGTCCAAAACTTTCCTTATTAAAAAAACAACATATTATTATTATTACAACTAATGCTAAAATATAAATATATTTCATTGACATATATATTTATATTATATAAATTTTTAAAAAACAATTATTAATACTAACAATATTCCCATCTTTTATTTCTATCTGTGGTATAACACCATATTCCTCCTGGTTCATTATCAGGATTCCTACATTTATTATGATCTCCCAAACCTGTATATGGTTTTTTTTGTGGTGTATTACTATGTCCGTGTGGACTTTGACTTGTCCATTTTTGACATTTTTTTCCCGATTTTGTTGTAGTTTTACATCCTCTATATCCTGTTTGCCGATAACCAGATCGGGTTTCAACACATTTTTCCTGCCCTGGTAATTTTTCAGGTTCGCCAAATTTTGATTCTGGATTAAATTCTATGGATGCTTTTTTAATCCAAGCTCGATGACCACTACCCATTTCTCTTACTACAATTAATGCTTTTGTAATTTTTTCTTTTCTTTTTGAAATAAAATCTGTATAAGGTATCAATTGTTCATTCCATTTCCATCCTCTACTTACACAATTTCCTGCTCGATAACAATCTCTTCCACCAACATCTTTGTTATAAATAACTCTATTTCCTGACCATAATACTAATCTAACCCAACTTGTTGGATTTCCCCATCCTTGATCTTTTCCATAATATTTTACTTTTACGTTTTGAGTATGAACATTTGGTATAGATCTTGCCCTATTAAACCAATTACTAAGTGTTCCACCTATTACTTTTCCCGTTGGATTATTATTATCACCCAATATACATTTTGCATTCGACCACCACCAACTTTTATTTTTCGCATATACTTCTTTATCAAATGGAACTGCTCTTTCTATATGATAGAACACTCCTTGGTTAGTGGGTCCTTGACATGTTCCACCACTAATTTCACAATCATCCTTGCATATAAGTTGATTATCACTAAATCCAACATCGCGCAATGGATCTATGTGTTTACAATATGCTGTATTTGTTTTAAATGGATATTTTTTTCCATTCTTTGATCCTCCGCGACAAGTAAATAATCCAACACGTTTTTCACTCCCCCAATATCTTAAATCACAATCAAATTTATGGATTGTTCCCTTGTCACTACTATATAATCTATCATACCGCGTGCATTCTTTTCTATTTCGACAATTTTTATTTGGCTGCATACCCATATAAAACCCTTTTCCAGGTTGATGTGATTTTCTTGATCCATATGTCCAACCTTCCTTTAAATTACCATTATCTAGACTATATCCACCCGTAAATGCTTCTCTTTGTAATCTAAATCTATCTCCTTTTTTTGTTTTTATTAATTTAAATTTTGCATATTTACTATTACAACTTCCTAATCTACCCAATCCATCCCATTGATTTCCACTAGCTGATGAAGATTTTTCAACTATAATAGAAGAAACAACATCATTAAAACGATTGTTCACTAAACAAGATATATTTTTTTGTCCGGTTTTTGCATCAAATATTCGTTTTGATCCTCGATAATGCGAATGTTGATATAATGTAACTTTTAATCCTTTGGGAATTTTAAGTGAAGACATATCGTCATTTTGTATTCCATATGATCCGACCCAATGATAACGCCCAATACCTAAACTTTTACTCCATCCGCCATAATTACAATGTTTATAAAAAGTTGCTACTAATCCTGAATCTACTTTATCATTACAAGCAAATCCTGATAATTTTCTAAATATATAATTACCACCCGCATTTTTTCCTCTTTTATACAAACTAATCAAATCTGATGGACTATTTGGATATCTAAGACCATTTACATAACGACCACTGTTCCTAATATAACTACCATCTGGTTTAAATTTACACATTTTTCCATATCTATCATCAGCTATAAATGCTATGTAATTTTTATCACTATCTCTTGCTATACGTGTTACTCTTTTTGCAGATCTTAACCATGATCCATATATTTCTCCAAAATTACTATTTGGTTTCCAGGGACAGAATCTTTCTTTGCTAATATTATTATTTCTTGCATGTGTCGGTCCCCTCTGCCAACCATAATTTTTACCCCATTGCCAATTACCATTATTTATTTCAACCTCATTTACATTAGGATGTAAACATAATCCACTATAGTCAGATCTAACTTTTGCTTTATTCTTCACATTATTACGATTACCCCACTGACTACCATAATACGCTGGATACCAACTAAATGTATATACTTGAGCATTTTGTCTAGTTGGAGAAACCGGTCTTAAATAAAAACTTGCTCCATTTTTCATAAATTCACCTCCTGAATCCCAATAACCCCCACCATTTCTACAACTCGCTCCTGTTAACATATCTCCCTTTCTTGCCTGTTTTTTAAAATCAACATTTCCAACGCTATAACATGTCCCTCCTTTACCTCTCTCCTTATCAAGTAAACCCACGCAATTTGGATCCTTCTCTCCTTCTTTACACCAACGCAATCTTACACGCCGATATCTATCCGGATGACATGGTTCTTTATTACACCTCTGCCATTCAACCTTTGCTGTATAACCCTTTTGATTATTTCCATATGGACATTTTATTGTTCCTTCCCCCTTCGCTGGAAAATGTATCTTAAAATCCCTGTATTTCCAACCTCCACCACATTTTACTGAACAATTTTTATGTTTACTCAACGAATATACACAATCTTGAGGCTTTTTATATAATTTATTTGCTGCATCTAATGATGCTTCACAATTATACTCTGTTGATGAACAACCTTCAGAACTTTTTTTACACACACGTAATATTGATAAATCTCCTAATTCAACCCAACCAACAGAATTATTTCCCAAAGGATTGCTCCGTAAAGATGCCTTTATTGATGGATACTGTGGCCATCCAAACCTATATCTTTGATTACCTCTTGACATTACTTTCGTGTTTTTTGGTATTAAACATGATATTTTTTTATTTCCTGTTTTTTTATTACATGTTGTTGTATCATTCATTACATTTGCTGTAATTCCTTCTATACAATCACCCTCTGAATGTGATTCAGGATTTATATCTTTAATACATACACCCATAGTTGGTCCTCTTATTCTTTTATCATTTGTTTTAGTATTAAAATAATAATCCCACATTACTAACGCCTTTTTTATACCATTTATTGTTTTTGTTCTATATAAAATACCTCTATATATATGTTCTTTTGCTATATATTCCACATAATCTCCTGGTTTTATTGCCGGAGGTCGAGGAGGATCATGACCAAAACCCTTCAATAAACGTGTCGCTCTAACTCTCAATTCATACGTTTTTCCACTATACATTACATTTTGTATTTCACGTAAATATTTTTTATAATCTTTACCACCATTTTTAAACTTATCTGGTGCTCTAGACTTTGTTGCATAATACCATCTATTTGCATCTCTATTTCTTAATATATCTGGTCGGTTTCTTCTTAACCAATCCCTCCAATTAAAAAAACCCTCCTTCTTTCCCATAAAACCTTCCTTTCCTCCAATAAACCCATCACAGTGTGGAATTGAATAGTAATTCACATAATCACTTACAGTTCCATCTTTTGTCATTCCATCTATTTTACCTTCATTAGTTCTTTGACATTCCCTATTACCAAAACCTGTCTCTGTCTGATGCACACAAGGATCATACTTATATCCAGTTAACCAATTCCAAGCATTATTTGCCTTATCATAGCATTTATCACTTATTTTTGCTGCATACTTTTTAAATTCTATAGAAATCCATGGAACTGGTGCTAAACCACTCAATCTAAGTTTTCCTTGAGGTGGTGCATTTAATTCCGCTCTAGACATATTAAATCTTCTCCTGTTTGATACTTGTTCCCACCAATCAGCATCTTTATTACTATCCTTTCCACCTGCTTCCTTATATAATTTCCTATAACATTCACCACTATGATCTGGTATCCCTGTCCAATACTGTTCTCTTATACAAGGATTTTGGGTCATAAATTTTGTGCACTGCTTTTCATTTAATGTTCCATACTTTTTTAATTCTGGACCACCATAACAAGTATCTTCTGGTTCATATAGTGGAACATTTCTATCACCTATTTTTTTTATAGGAACTGCTCTTCCTAAAGTTGGACAAAATCCGCACATACCAGGTGGTATTTTATCTGCATATTTCTCAAAATCATCACACGATTTTATATGTTTACACAATCTTTGTCTACGCTTCTTTTTACATTCTTCTTTATCACCATAATACCACGCGTTTGGTGGACAAGACTTTCCATCTGGATCACTCACTTTTCCTAATACAGACTTAGATCCAGATCCTTCTTTTCCTCGATTCGTCCACATTATTCTACCCATGTCATCACCATTATAATTATCATCACAATATCCACAATTTGGTCCCATTGTATCACATGTTATATCTGAACTTTTACAATACTTTATTTGTTTCTCAATAGGTTCTTCTGACATATTTGTCATTGACTCTATTTTAAAATTTGTTTGAGTTACTAAATCATCTGTCGTTTTCTCTAAATTTAATATTGCTTTTCTTGTTGGCTTACAATCATTTTTTTCTATTTCTTCTATACTTATTTTACCATCATTATTTAATACTATTTCACTTTTTATACCTGGTTTTATATGATCACACCTATTATCTACACCACAACTTGGAGTATTCATCTTTAATTTCATTTTATTATACTTTTCACATCTTTCCTCTTGTAACTTTAATCCATCTACAAAACTAAATGGTGTCATTGCTTCCTTTTCTGCATTTGAAAAATATATTACTATCACTATACTTATAATTAATACTAATCCTAAAAATAATAAATTATTCATATATAATTTATTAATATAAAAATTAATCAAAGTTCACAACTATTTCAACCTTTTCTTTCTTAATACTTTTCGATGCACATATTGATAACTCCTCCCTACGCTTTCTTGTTTTCTTTTTTATATCTTTTCTATTCTTTGCTGTGCTATTCCTTTTATTCATATCATTTACTATTTGCTTCATATTTTCCTTTATATAATATATAATTTTATTCTCCAATGCCCATCTAAAAAAATTTAATTGTCCTATTGTTGTCTGTATATATGTATCCTCTCCATATGGGATATTTATTCTATCCCATCTACAAAATGGATCAAAACGCTTCTTAGAATATGCCTTTAACTTTAACTTATAATCTATATATACCTTAAATCTTTCATTCTCTTTTTTATATACTGTAAAATTTTTCTTTGCATAATTCGTAACAAACCAATCTATTAATCTTAATGATATTTCTGATTCACCATTAATAATTGGTAGGATTTTTTGTAAATTATTATCTTTATTATAAAATTTTAATAAATTGTCCAATAATAATGAATTTTGTGTCGTGTAATTTCCACTCATATAATTTTACTTTATAAACAACTTTTAAATATATTTTTACTTTATTGTTCTAAACATTCATAATTACTATTTTTCGGTTTAAGAAAACTTTCCTGTATATGTAAATCACTCAAATAATTATTATTACATAAATATGGATTAAATGTTCGTTGTTTTACCTGTTGTCTTTCCATTAATCTTTGTGCACATATTTCCTTGTTATTTATATCCTTGTTATTTATCTCTTTCAAATTATCAAATTGTTTGTCCCTGATTCTTTCCTCTATTTCTCTTAATCGCATTTTTCTATCTGTTTTTTCCATTTTTTCATTATTTATTGTCCATTTCCAACTTTTATATTCCATAATTATATACACAATATATTTTACTTATTCAAGTTTTCCATATAAACATTTTTTTTGGTCATTTTAAATTAATATAAAGAATTACTTATACTTTACTCTATAATCGAACAAATGGTTTTATGCGAAATTTCTTGCGAATTTTTTGGTGGCTTTACAACCGAAATTGATTTAAACTACATGGATAGCAAAAAAGATATTTGTGAACAAGTAAAAAGAACCCTAATTACAACCTTACAAATGAATAATTTACCCGCCCTTGTTGATAAAGCTGAAAAAATTAACTTCCATATTCATGATTTTGAATTTGGTCAAATTTTAATGATGGAAAATGACAAAAAACTTTGGATTTGTAATCATACTACTCATTGTGATAGTTCCAATGAAAATGAAAAGAACCAAAATAACGAAAATACCGTTGAATCTGAAAATTAATTATATTCATATACATAATAATAACACCAATTGCAATACCCCCTTAAACATTTACATTCATTTGTTCGCCATATATAATCCTGATATAACTTATAACTTCTAGGATAATTTATATTACCCATTTTTTTCTTACATTCTTTACATCTTTTCGGTATATAACTTAATATTTCTTTCCTTAAATCATCACACCCAAAAACTTTACTTGCCATATATATAATTAATTTAATACCTTTTCATATATTTTTTTATATAGATAAAAATATATTATTCCGGCATTTTTTCTGTTCCCATCAAACGATCCATAAATAAATCCAGCCCGTAATTACATTTTCTATATATATGATGCATTTGATGATACCCTCTTTCATTATTACTCATATGAGCTCCTAATATTGTATTTCCAAATCCAATTACTGCCATTGTCGCATTATGAAAATAACTATGTCTAAAAATCATATGTGTTATATAAAAATTTCCCATATTTACCACTACCATTTCTATTGGATGACAATAAAATGCAAATATACCCAATGTATCTTTTATTTCATGATGCTTACTATGAATATATTTATATAATTTACGATTATCATGACATAATCTATGCGTTGTATAAAAATAAATATCAGTAAATATTATTTCCATTATTAAAAACATTAATTCTTTGAAACCCGTCTTGAATATAACTTGATGTGGAAATAAACTAAATATTAAAAAATGTGTTGCCGGTAAATATAAAAATACATTTTTCGCCACAACTAAACTTTTTTCCTTTATTTGTGGATAATTATGATAATCCTCTTGGTTTTTTATATAGTCTATTAAACAAAAAAATGCATACAAAAAAGGAATAAGTTGAACCACAAATAAATTTATAAAATAATCATCCATTTATATATTACTCTTTTATTTCTTTTTATCTACTCATCTTCTAATACAATTCTTATAAATCCCTTGAAACTTACTTCACCACAATTATATTCTATTATTGTTTCCACAATTTTTGTTATCTCTCTACTAGTTAGATATACTTTCATTGATTTTAAAAATTTTAACAGATTTTTATTTCTTAAATAACCACTTTTGTCCTTGTCGTAAAAATTAAATCTTTTTCGTATTTCTTTAATATTTTCAATAGTCATCATTTCTATACTCATTTATAGTTTCTAGTATTTATTTAAATATAAATTTCAATTTTTATATATAATGAGTTGCCGATTTAAAAAACCTACTGCAAAAATGAGATGGAAATGGCGGAAAAAACGTGTGCGGCGTCTACAGCGTAAACGCCGCAAAATGAGAGCACGCTCAAAATAAATTGAAAACTAATTACTTATTTAGTTGTATTGTATATTAAATAAGTAAAGAATATGTCCCGTGTTTTTAAGATTCTCCCCGATATTGATGACGACTTTCACCCAGCTCTTGGATTTGTGATGTTTATTATGTCTATTATTATGATTACATCATTCTTTAGTTATAGATCTCTGATTCAAGCTCTTGCTATGATTTACACAAGTTATCTAGGTCTTACATTTAAACGAAAAATTCAAAATTATCTCAATACTAAGAAGTCTACATTTAGACCAGTTATGGCACCTTATAGTAATAGTCCAAGTATTCGAGAGAGTGTTGAAGAAATGTTTGAGGAAGACAGTGATCATGAGAATGATAATCTAGATGTAAAGTGTGATTCTCCTCCAAAAAATTCCGATGAACTAGATGAACAATGGATTGATAATCTTAGAAAACGTAAACATGATACTCTGTAATTGGTGATATAACATAAATTGTTGAATAATTATAAAATCTTCCATAATTTATTTTTTTCTCCTTTTATTTGTTTTTCTCACTTTTAAACGACGCTTTGATTTTCTTTTCTTTTTTCTTCCTCCTTGAACATTCGGATTTTTTTGGTTTAGTTGTTGTTTTAACATTATATTTTCGTTTTTTACTTTAACCATTGACATGTTTAATAGATTTAATTGTCCACCCATTAACACTAATTCATTATGAAGTCTATTAATCTCACGAAGCGCATTCTCTTTATCCAAACCACAACTTGGACATTTATCACCACCTTTCATTTTTTTTATATTCATTATAAAATATGTTTAGAAAAAATCTGAAATTTTTATTTTGCAACCTGTAATATTTTATAAAATATAAATAATCCATAGAAGTTCTTTGATAATATATCCAATAAATTATACATTAAATTTTTTGCATTTGTTGATAATACTGCCGCAACACCATATAAACTCCATACAAATAATAAGAAATAAAATAATTGGATTGCTTCTGGTGTTGATGCATATTTATATATTTCATAAAAACTTAATCCAAAAAATACGAAACCAATCGGAACACCTGTTGATAATGTAATTTTTTTTATTTCACCAAGGTAACCAAATAAAAGCATTAACCAATTATAACCAAATATCTTCAAGATATTCGTGTCATTGTTTTTTAAAAATTCAAAGAAGGTAAATTCTCCATTTTCCAAATATTTAAAATATATTATTGTTGCTAATAACATTGTCGGAGTTGTCAACATCCAATCATAATAACGCCTTGATGTTACATCCTTTAAATTATATAAACCATATACCAACCATGTATAAAAAATAGCTTCAATAAATTGCACTACTGTTTCCAATGCTAAAATACTTTTTAATATTTCATCCTTCTTGTGTAATTTTAAAAATAAACCATAAAGTTGTATTATTCCCGCTGTAATTTGCACAAATAATGAAAATAATACCGATTTTTTTACCAAACTACTCGATACCATTATATATATTTTCTTTATTTTAATTATTTACAATTCAGTTGTGTTAATATTTTCTTCCTAAAATCATCTATATGTTTTGCAAAATCAAAACTTATTACATGATATTTATTATCATGTATTTTTATAATGATTGCATAATCTCTCAAGTTTTTTGGTTTTAAAAGCTTTAAAAAATGATTCGCCTCATAATGTTTTCTTACATATTTTTCAAATTCTAATACGCATTTTTTTGTCATTTTTTTCGGTTCAAATCCTATTGATATACTTTCTATTAAATCCGTTTTCCAATCCAATATTACCTTTATACTTAATTCATCAATATGTTGTATATCATATAATAATTCTTTAAATATATGATTTTTTGTTCCCTTCGTATATACTCTATGTTTTACATCTATTCCAAAACTTAACATATGACGTTTCATTATTTCTATATGTTCACTTGTTACCTCATTAACCTTTATATTATTTACTTTGGGATTTATTTTTGATCCTTTTTGTATTAATAATCCTTTACAATATAATGTCTTTATTTGCTCAAATATATCCTTTGTTTGTATATTATCCTTATGTATATGCATATTTAAAGCAAATGGCTCCCGCGGTTCCCCCTTAAATATATTAAATATATTATATTCACTTTCTGTCATATTATATAATTAATTATATAATAAAATATAAAAATATTATTACCAAATATGTAGTAATATATTTAAAAAAATTAAAAACCCTTTATAACTCTTAATTGTTTTGTAAACTTAAATTTTTCATCATCCATTCTACGTTTTTTTAAATTACACTTTAAACAACATATCACAACATTGTCATTATAATGACCTATATCATTATCTAATCTATCTAAAGTCCATTGTCTTTTTTCACGCTTATCTTCATACATTAGTAAAGTATTACACTTACAATAATAACATTTTAATTTACTTAATACTAATTTTTCAATACATTCTTCGTATTTTATTATTTTTTCACTGTTAAAGATATTGCGTTTTTTATCTTGTTGACTATACGACCTGATCTTATTTACAAGTTCCCGCTTTATTTCATCACGTCCATCAAATACTTGATTCAAGTATATTTGATTTATATATGGTATGTGATTTTTTTCTTTTAATAGTTCATGTTTATTTTTCCACTTTGATACCGTTTTACGTTTGGTTTCATTTTTAAAACCATCTATATTGTGTTTTCCTTTTATTTTTATACTTTTCATTTATATAAAAATAAATATAAAAAAAAACTGACATAAACTATGTTTAATATTAATATATATATATATATGTCCAATGTTTCAAAAGATGAATGTTTAGAATTGAAAAATATTAACTATCAAACAATGCTTTTAAATAATAAAACAAATATTGATGGTAATATGGCATCTGAATGTTCCGAAAAAATAGAAACATTTTTGAAAAAAGAAAAAGAATTGGTTAAAAATAGAACTTGGAGTAAACTTAGTAAAGCTAGTAAGTTAAAGAAACTTATAGAGTATTCAAGTATTTATTCAAAAAAACATAAATTAAATTCTGATGATTCTAATAAATTACAAAGTTATTTATTAGAAGCATTAGATCGTAGAAAATTACAAAAAATGAAAGATGTTATATATGATATTGAAAAAGGTATTATAACAGATATTCCCAAATTAATTTTTATAAAAGATAAAAAAAAATTTACAATTAAGAGAGACAAAAAAAGTAACACCTTGCAAAATTTAGCCCCTAAAACAAAGAAAATTAAGAAAATTAAGAAAAAAAATAAGATTGGTAAAGAAGATAAAATTAAGAAAATTAAGAAAAAAAATAAGATTGGTAAAGAAGATAAAATTAAGAAAATTAAAAGAAGAATAAAAAAAAAATCTCCCAAAAAGCTCTCTACTGATAATAATACGAATTAAATTGATTTAAATCTATTTAATTATATACTATTAATAAATCATATGGACAAATTACCTCTATTAAATAATATTATTAATTCCATTATTGTAGATAAAAATGATGAACATAAATACTTGGCAGATCTAAGAGAATGTATTTACATATTAGTAGAAGAATACTTGGAAAATAATATTCATTTGTATAAATTATCTAGGTTTACAGATATAGTTATTGATGGCGTTTATGATTACTTCATAGAATTATATCCATATGATTTAGTAAACATTGATATTCAATATATCATTGAAGAAACATTGGATATGTATTTTATTATAAATAATTGTCCTAGATCTTATAATGATACGCATATTATTAAAAAAAATAATATTAAAAAAAATAAAAAAATTTTAGATTCACATTTAAGCAAAGAACAACCTGAACAGCGAACTAAAGAATGGTATGAATTTAGATGGAACAGACTTACTGCTAGTGATTTTTATAAAGTTTTTGATACTGAATCTTCTAGAAATAATTTAATATTGAAAAAATGTGCACCCATTGATGTTTCGAAATATAATAGAGTTAACACCGAATCCGCTTGCCACCATGGTCACAAGTTTGAACCATTATCAATTATGATATATGAAGATAAATATAAAACAAAAGTTGGTGAATATGGTTGTATATCTCATAGTAATTATAATTTTTTAGGAGCTTCTCCTGATGGAATAAATATTGATCCAAATAATGAAAGATATTGTAGACTTTTAGAAGTAAAAAATCCAAAATCAAGAATACCCAATGGAAAACCTAAAAAAGAATATTGGGTTCAAATGCAATTACAAATGGAAGTTTGGAACCTAGATGAATGTGATTTTTTAGAAACAACATTTGACATTTATGAAGATGAAGATGCTTTTGATAAAGATGGGACCTTTAACTTATCAAATGACTGTAAACAAAAAGGTATAATGGTTCAATTATTTGATGGTAAAGAACCTGTGTATAAATATGCCCCATTAAATTTAACTAAAGAAGAATTTGAGAAATGGTATGATAATGTTTTAGATGAAAATTCAACCCTAAATTGGATATGTAATATTTACTGGAAAATTAACATATTTTCATGTATTTTAGTCCCCAGAAATAGAAAATGGTTTCAATCTAAAATAGAAACCATTAAAGAATTTTGGAAAATTATAGAAAAAGAAAGAATTACTGGATATGAACATCGAAAACCCAAAAAAAGACAAAAAAAAACAAATTTACCTTCTTTAGTAATCAAAATTGATACTTCTTCATTACATAACCCCAGTTTCAATAGGGACGAAATATCCAACACGTGAACCATTTATACTTGGTGCATTTATTACCTCCTTTTCTCCTTTTTTTATTTCTTCCTCCTCTAAAGTTGTTTCAGTTAAATAATTTAAAGTATGATCGCTGAATCCTAAAATACCGACTAAATGTGACCTTCTATATACCAAAAAATACACCAAAAATATAAATCCTAATATTATTTGGATTCTAAAAAATTGTTCAAAATATTTTATCATAATACAATAATTATATATTTTAATATTTTTTTTATTTTTTTTTTTAATCTATTTAATAATTATAATGTCAGATCCATATTCATACCTCTCATTGAAAGAAAGCGTAGGTATAGATGATTTAGCTGGTGATATTAATGAATTGGTAAATGCATATTTAAAAGGTGATGGAACATTACCTAGTGTTTCTACTGGTGGTAGTAGTGGTAGTAGTGGTGGTGATACTAGTAGTGGTGGGACTTCTTTAAATTCGGAAACAATTAATTACAATCCTATAAAAAGTGTTGTTTTTACAGAACCTGAGGTATTAGCAGATAATTACAAAATTAAATTAAAGAACCAGGATATTAAAATCGATAGTAAAAGAGAACTATGGCGGACCCAGCTTCAATTTTTATCAGAGGCCGATACAACTATTGAGGATATTGTCGGCGATGGCACCGGTGTGGTAGCAGTAAAAAAAGGGGCTGTATCCGTTTTATTAAAAGATGGAACCGTTTTATGTTGGGGTTTTCGGAATCATATGGATGGGTTTGGAAGATTAGAAGAACCAAAACATCCAAATGATCCTGATCAAAGTATAAATAAGTTAACTAATATTAAATCATTATATTCAACAAAATTTGCATTTGCTGCTTTAAAAAATCCTGCCACTGAAGGCCAAGGTAGTGATTTAATTGTTTGGGGATGCCCTTGTAGAGGAGGCCGAATAGATAATAATTATTCCCTATATCAGGGGGGATGGAGAGAGAGCAATTCTCAAAGTTGGGTCGACGAATATGGCTCTGGTGCACAATATTTATTAGAAAATGTCATAGATGTAGCTTCTACAGATACTGCGTTTTGTGCACTAAAAGCGGATGGATCTGTTCAATGTTGGGGTGAAGGATTTACTTTTAGATACAATTTTGATCAGAATGCTCATCCTTGGAGCTACGATCACTCACCAAAAACCTTATATGATGCTGATGAATCACTTTCGGAAGACGAGAAATATACACCTGAATGGTATGAACACAATCATAATACGGCGACTGAGAAATATCAATTTGCGTGGCGTTTTCACTTTACGCGAAATAACACCAACATCGGAAATGCCACTAATAATGGATGGTATAATAATATTAATGCAAACATTTACGACGCAACTGGGGCAAATTTCATACCAATTAGTAAAATATATGCTACATCCAACTGTTTTGCCGCATTAACTGCTGAAGATCTAAACTTGTCCGAGAATGATACTTCGCAATTTTGGTCAACAACAGCCCCATCAGTAGTAGATTACAACCGCACCTGGACGAGCGTGACACAAGCGCAGCAAGAGAATGTTGGAAAAGTTGATGGATATACATTAAGAGGTAAAGTTATTTGTTTTGGTCCAATAGGAAATGATACACAAATACCAGCAGAATTTGGCTCCAATAATTCTTTTAATAAACCAGATTTTGATTTTGGACCCGGTTGGTTCGCTTCTAGAGTTCCTCCCCATTTATCTTTTTTTCCAATTTATTTTAAAAGTGGGGGGGCTGGCCCATCAGAACATACAACTATTATAAATACTGGTGAAGTTATAATTAAAAGAATAGAAACAAATAAATATGGATTTCTAGCAATAGATATTCAGGATAGAGTATTTGTATGGGGTGGAGATTATCAATTTGATGAAGGCAACACTTGGTGGAGATCTAGATGGAGTCCAACATATTTCCCACAACAAGCCATTTTAGAAAATAACGAAACACGATCGAATTGGTGGCATAATCCCGGATCGGTCTTTGATCAGGGCTATGGGCGCGGGGGAGGGACGACTGGCTTCGGAGAGGGGATCCTTTCTGGAGGATCTTACTATTCATCCGAAGCTGTGAACCATTATTTTGGGGGGGTTCAATTCCAGGGGGGGGTGAAAGATGACGGAGCCTTGCAGGAAGGGTTGCAAAATTGGAGCATAAACGGTTTGAGCGGAAATCATTCAAGAACATCTAGAGCTCTTCAAGATGATATGATATCACTTATTTTTAATGGGAGTAAAAACTTTAATACAAAAGCACAAACTTCAAATTACGAGTTAAATTCTATACTTACTGATAGTGGCATTGATGAAATTTATTCAACAGAGAACAGTTTTGGTATTTTAACAACTGAAAAAAATTTTTATGTTATTGGAACACACAAAGGACCTGATCCTTATTTCTCTTCAAATTATGAACAAAATAAATATCATTCTATTTACAATTCTATACCAGGTGGAAGTTCCTATGCAGATTTTGGACACACTCATCTCTGGAATTTATATGATTCAGTTGTTGGTGATGGTGTTGGTGCTGGAAAATCTACATATGCTACAGGTTTATACATCAAAAATGTAGTATCCGTTGCGGCGGGATCTTCTGCATACGGTTTAGTTTCTACTTATGCAGGGGGTGATGTTGCAAATTCCGAGAACGCAGGCGATTTTCCTACCTGGATGGTTGAAGATAGTAGTGGTATAGGCGGCGTCATTACGAGCCAAAACAAATTCATGTTGGGGATTGCTTCAAGCTCTATTTCGAGTTTTACCGCCTCCGACCCCGGAAACATAGTTTTTACCCGAAATCAGTCAGCTTTAACTTTAGACGACGACGCACCACCATCCATCATCACAGACCAGCCGTCCGCTTATTTTTATGTTGTTTTTAATGAGACTTTAAATTCAGGTGATATTATTACACTTGATATGAGTAGCACAAGTGCTGGAGGAGGAACATTTAATGTTGAATTAACTGAAAGTGGTAATGAAGGAACGTTAAATATTATAAAAAATTCAAGTAGTTCTAGCAGCTCATCTTCTTCATCATCATCAGAGGATACCTCACAGTCTGGAGGTTTTATTATTATTGGACAAAATTTTGACGGAAATACAAATTCTGATAAATCAAACACTAGATATCATCAACGACAAGCTCCTATTGCAACTCAAATATCTAAAGTTTATGCTACAAATTATGCATTTTTAGGAGTTAAAAGTGATGGAACTGTAGGAACAATGAATGCTATCGAAGGTAGTGGCGGAATATCAAATCTTCCAAAAATACCTGGTTGGATTTATACCACTCCGCTTGATAACACGCATAATTCAACACCACTCATCACCCTTTACGGTCAGGACACTTACGATCACACTGCCAGCTATGTAATTATTATTCCAATAACTTCGGGAGATAGGTATACTCTTGAGAATGCAGTTACAGAATTCGCTAGCGGGAGTTTACCAGACGTCAAAGTTACGAGCTTTGATAACGGCACCGCCGGATCAACGATATCCTATCCAATTAAGAGTGTGAGAGTAGCTACCAACAACAGCTACTCGCAGAGCATGTCCGTGGATAGTTCGAAGCGACCGTCAATATACCTGAAAGTGGGAGGACAATACGGGTGGGGGGGTGAAAGTGATTATTACAACGGCTCGGACGGAATAGTAGAGATTTTGATTCCGTCAAACACTGGAATATACTTGTCTAACTCGAACGTCTGGGAATTTGAAATCGATTTAACTAGTATAAAAAATACTAGTTCTTCGGAAGAAGGGCCGTTTGGTAGATTTAAGTTTACTTTTGATAAAAATGGCACAACGTCTGACTATTCGAACTTGACATTATTACCCTACAATGGCATTTATGGTTCCGGGACCATCACCGCATACAGATTAACATTTTCTCCTTTAGCCAGTAGTAATATTCCTAGAGATGATGAAGTAATTCCTTGTATTATTGGTCTTCCAGAATATGGCGGTGATCCAACACATAAAAAATCTCACATAGGAATATATAATGACGCCAACGGAAATGAAGTCCCATTAAGTTTTGGTGAGACAAGGGACCATCATTTACAATATTTATACTGGGATGATCTTTATATTTCTCATCGTTTTAATAATGATAAAGAACTAGTCTCCGAAATAAAGGATCGCAATGGAGACCGATTGACAGTTAATGTAGATAAACTTTCTACACTTCAAAATGTAGTTACAAATAATTTTTCATTTTGTGGATATAATAGTAGTTCTAATTATGATAATAATAATATTATTGCTTGGGGATTTCCAAATCTTCTCAGAGATATACAACGATTACTAGAAGCGACGAAAACAAAAAAGGATGGGTATTCTACCCAAACTAATAGTGAAATTAGGGATAAAATTAATCTATTAATCGGGATTGGTAATGGTAGCGGCACGTATCTCGGTGATATTCTAAATACAATTCCAAATAATTCGGAAGTGGGAAGTTACAATGTCTCGTTCAATAATACTAATATTCTTTTGGATGAAATAAAAGATAGACTAAATCTTAATACTCCTGAGTGGGTAGAAAGTTGGACCGGCGGGGGTTACGTCAAAGGCTTAATACTAGAACACGGTTTTAATGGTGGTCACCTCAACTATCCCACTCTCAACCCGGTGTTCAGGTATATGGACGGGGTAGGAAGCTATCAACACAAATTATCCTATGAATTAAATAAAACGGATCAAATTATACATATATATCCTATATCATCATCTTATATTTCTATTATGAAGGGTGGAACTATGCTTATTTGGGGTAATAGTTATTTAGATAATTTTACTTCTAAAATTAACAGAAAACTTCAATCTGTATATATGAGTAATCTTTTGTCTAATGTCTCAATTGGAGACGGCAGTGACAGTGGCAGTGGCAGTGGCAGTGGCAGTGGTAGTGGCAGTGGCAGTGGCGACGGCGACGGCGGCGACACCAGCTCAGTCACAAGCGCAATTGCTATTTATGCTACAACAGAATCTTGGTTTATAATATTAACTAAAAATGGTTATGATAATGAAGTAGCATCCGAAACTTTTAGACAAACAAATAGTGAGAAATTTCTCATACATAAACCCGTATCTAGTGGACCCGATTGGTTTAATGACAACTCATTAGACCCACCACATTTATCGTATGTCATGGATGATTATAATGTAAGAATAATGGTTCATCAATCCCATTTTTATGGTGGTAAAGAACTACGCTATGCCAACCCCGATAATGCGGACAATTGGAATTTCAACAATACTAACCAACGTCCTACTTTAAGGGCGATCAAATCGGATGGCTATACAGATCTCGAGATAAACTCCCTTTATAGAGATAGTAGTGAACTATATTTGCACATTGGCTGGACAACGGAGTTCAACTGGGAAACTGATATATTGGAAATAAATTTTACACAGATAAGTGGGCGCGAAGATGATTCTTCATATTATTTAGACATAATTAGAGTGCAAAGGAGCGTCGATTCCACCAATCATTATGGGGCGAATTATCGCGTATTAGAAATAGCACCAGATGAATCTCAGGATGATGGAATAAAAGGTATATTACATAACACTGGTGGTTTTGATTTTACAAGTCAAGTAATTAGTATTGGTAGTAGATTTGCTCCATATTACGGTTATCAGAGTGATGGTTATAGAGCAAATACAAGTAACTTATATGGTCAAAGTTACTTTCCTTCTAGTATTGTAAATACAGGATTGGATGATGATCCCTCATTTACATCATTCAAAAAGTTTTTGAATGAAGCTGGTGAAAATAATAACTCTTGGAATCCATTCAAACATACAACTGGATATGAAAATGAAATATATTCAACAAAACGTCCTATTTTCTATCGTAATTACACAGGCAACTCCGAAAGATTCATTTATAAACCATATAGAACGGATGCAGGCAATGGATGGGGCGATAAGGTTGGTGAGAACGGCAGCGAAATCTCTGAAAAACGAGGGATTTTTGCAAGATTAGATCCAAATAACGTTTGGATGCGTAGTGGAACATACATTTCAAACGGATATTATAGTAATGATTTAGAACAAGTTAAATTTACACAAAGTGGAACTCAACCACACAATAATAACAGTTACGGATTTGGTTCAAGACTACCATATGCAGGTAGTGCTATTTTATTTAATAAAAAAATTAGTGATAATACAGGAAGTATTATAGGATTAGGCGGTTTACCCGAATATGGTGCAGGATATTGGCACGCTGATATTGGAGGTGATCAAGAAATTCAGGAGTCCAGTTTCACAAAACATGAAGGATTGGGATTTTTTAGTGTTTGGGGATTTGAAGACTTTGAAGAAAATAAATACTTTTATGATGATGGCTCGGGTTACTATAATGGTATGTTAATTGATGATTTAGCAGGTGATTTAAAAGTTAATATACAACCGTATCCAGCTTGGGAATGGGATAAATCAACTTCTAAACCTATTGCAGAAAAACATAGTGGATTTTTGCTAATAGAAAATAGTAAATGGGCAAATATGAATGCAAATGAACCTGCCCATTTTCCTAATAAAAAGGGTGATGATGGTGGTGGTGGTCCTGATTGGTTAAATCCCGATATTACACTGATCCAAGAAAATAACGGCAACGGATCTCTCCTCATAAATGTAGGTGTTACCGCAGATAACTATAACCAAGGTAAGAAAATGCAAAATGCAGATCCAGTGAATAATAATAATAATACCTGGTATTACCAGGACTCGACCAGGAGACCTAATGTATACGAAGTGTCCAAGAATGATGGAACTAAAACCTCCTTAACATATTCAGGCATCAACTTTGTCGACGGGGTTAGCTACGACTCCTACGGCTATTACCTTTTAATTATATTGTCGGTGTCCGGACCGTTCGATTTTGCTAATTACAATTTGGAAATAGATTTTTCAGGAATAACTAACCGCACTGATGCTTCTTCTGAATATTATTTAGGAATAATTACATTAGAAGAAGGTCCTGCAATTTACAGTGAGCGGTTTGGACGACAGTGTAATTCATTAGTAATTGTGCCGCCACCAGATTCAGCTCCAACTTTGGATCCAAAAAGCCCTAATCAAACTCCTGTTTCGGGAGGAGATGCTGTTGTTGATATTAAATCTACAGGAGGAGCTTACACTGTATTATATTCGGGTGGCGAAATAAGAAGTTGGGGACTTAGAAATTTGGGGGGCGAATTTGGTTCTTTCTTTTTAAATGTTTATACGGATAATAACGATTATGATTATCATCAATGGCCGGAACCACAAAGTAAATATGTATTACCAACTCAAGTAGTGAAGGAGAAATGTCAAACAAAAGTTAATTTTATGAACGACAACAGTGGCTACTCAGGAAAAACATACACGAAATTTAAAGTAGATATTGGTAATGAAGGTTTTTCTAAAATTTTTTCTACACATCGTGCTTTTGCAGGTCTTAAATCTAGTGGAGATCTTGTATGTTGGGGTTATGCAATGTGGGGTGGATTTGCCGATTTAGCTAGACACTTTGATGACGGTGGCTCTGGTATGGGGGGGCAAAGACAGGCCTATAGTGGTTATTGGTATAACCAGTTCTCCACTCCTCAACCTTTGACCACCACCCCGTTTTCCTTTAAAGACATTGAAAGTTACGAAATCCACAATTCCCATAATGTTATAACTACTGTAGCTGCGGGTTCCTCCGCTAATGACCGCCCAGACTTAAATGGAATTATTGAAAATGTTACGGATGTATTTTCTGTTGAAACAGGATTTATTGCAATGATAGAACATACTTCTGATACAAATGCTGACTTAGCAAATTACATTCAATATATACCAATTGGATACTTTGCTGCTTCTCTTAAAAAAAGAACAGATTCCGTTAATGAGGCAAACGGTTTTCCTATAAATACACATATTCCTTATAATTGGTCTTATACTGGTAGTGGAAGTTCCCCAAGCACTAGAGCAGATCATGAATTCTTTGAACATTATAAACATCTATGGTTGGAAAATAAAGTGGATGATGGTGGAAGAGGAAAAATTATAGATATTATTTCAAATAAACATATAAGTAATCACTATCCTAATGAAAAAATAAATAATACTGCCTATTGTATATTATGGGAGAATAAAACAGTAACATCATTTGGTTCATGGAATAATGGTGGTATTTTATCACCACGAGTAAATTCTACACTTGAATCAGGTCCAAGAACAGTATCAAATGCGCAAGCAGCTATATTTGGTTATACTAATGAATCATTTTACAAAAATTTAAAAAGAACTGACGAACTAACAAATGTAATTTCAATACACTCTACAAAATGTGATGGTAGAATGGGTGTTGAAGGTTCTGGTGGTGCTGCCTTTGCGGCAATTAAAGAAGATGGATCCGTTATTACTTGGGGTGACGCATTATTCGGAGGATTCAGAAATACAACATTTGGATGCGTGAAAAATTTTGAAACAGGCACATTCACTACATTTGGCACTGATGGCACGTCAAACATCAACGGCGGCTCGACGGAGAGACACTGGAAGTATCCATATTATTACAATCCTAATGGTTGGAATAATTCTGCCACCATGCCCCTCGCGAACGGCGACTCAGGTATTTCCTCAAATGAGAATCATTTTTTCACCTTTGTGAGGAAGTATAACAGCGCCAATGATGGTAATCAAACAGATTATATTGATTATTACCAAGAATATATTTCTCTATCTCACAAGGCAGCCGATCTGTCGGATGCTCAAGAATCACAAAAGAAAAAAACTATTAAAATTGTATCTACTGTCGGTGCATTTGCAGCCTTAACTGAAGATAATTGTGTTATTACTTGGGGGCATATTGATTTTGGTGCACAAGTTACACCAGATCATAAGTTACGATTTTTTGGAAGTGGTGATTCGGAGCCGAGGTGGACCTACGAAACACTAGGAGATAATTCTACCGAAACTATTGGCGATGTGGGTTCCGGCACAACCCCAACTCTTCTTCCCCATATGAATACTATTGATTTAACAAATGTTACTGATATTGCATCAACTGATTATGCATTTGCTGCTTTGCACAACGATGGAACAGTCACTGTGTGGGGTGATGTATATTCTGGTGGTCATCAAATTTATCCAGGATCGTCATCCTACAACGAGGCGCCCCCAGATTTATTATTTGTTCCACATAAAAATGTAAATTCAACAATGTATAATTATAATAAATTACATTTGATTGAAAATGGGTCAGAACTAAAAATAGATACTGATATTTATGTTGGGAAAGACGGGAGTAAAAATCAACAGACAATTCGAGGTGGTAGAGCAATGGGTTTACCTATGGCTTTAACTTCAACACAACACCCAAATTTTAAAAAGGTTACTAAAATATATGGAAATAAAATGTCTTTTGTAGCTGTTAGAGAAGATGAAACTATTGTAATGTGGGGATCTGTAAATGAAATCAATCTTAGAGTTAAAGGACAAAAAATTAGTAGCTCGATGGATACCCGCACTGAGTTTTCTAGAGATGCCATTGCACAAGCTAATATTAGTAATAAGGACGATATAACCAATGATATATTAATTTCAAATTCTGATGATTTCAGCAGCTCGGCGGGGGATAATAATAAAATTAGCACATTTAATAGAAATGTTTATCCTCGTGCTGGTCCAATACCATTTTACTCAAGTGTTTATCACGGTTCCGGAAACACCGTAAACGCAACTTATGGTGATACAGCTGAAGATGCTTTTGGTATAGCTTTAGACAGGATTGTTGAAAACGCATCATAATCATTAAAAATACAATAATATTCCTATAATTTTAAGAATATTATTATTAAAAATTTAACTTAGCGTTTTCTTTTCTTTTTTGATTTTCTTTTCTTTTTTGATTTTCTTTTCTTTTTTGTTCCACGTGCTAAATTTTTTGATTTTATCATTGCTGGTGTTAATAAATTTGTATTTACTTTAGATTTCATTAAATCTTGTGGCCTTAATAAAACGGGTTTTTCGGGACTTGGTTTAAATGCATCTTCTAAAACTGTTGTTACAACTTTTATTTCTTCATCTGTAAAATTATAAGGAGGAGATGGTTGTGAATTATGTGATTTCATTGACGATGAAAATACTGGTGGTGGTAATTCAGATGGAGAAGGGGCCTGAGGTGGCCAATTAGGTAACCCTACTGGGGTTTTAGGTCTATTATCCTTCATTTTTAATAGAGCATCAAAATTCCAATCATTCGTCCAATTTTTTTTCTCATTTTTACTTTTGGACTTTTTTCTAACACTCTTATTTCTTTTATGAGGTGGTATATATTTTGCAGTCTTCATATATTTTTTATTTTTTAAATGAGATTTTATAGGTTGAGAATTTCTTGGTCTTGATTTTGATTTTGATTTTGATTTTGATTTTGATCTCTTTTTTGTTGAACTTTTTCTCTTAGCTGGAATCACATATTTTCCCATATATATTATATAAATATATAATATAAATGTCTTATTGTAAAATTTCAATTTATTTAGCATATGCTATGGCAATTTATACAATTGCTTCTATATATTATGTAATTCGAACGCGTTCAGTTGGAACGCCATTTAAAGATTCACTCAGTCAAAAACAACTTGAAATAAAAAAAGAGAGTGCTAAAGTTAGAAGAAGTATTTTCTATCAAGGTATTGGGGCAGGTTTTGTTGCAATGATCTTTTTTAAGCCATTTTCTAAATGTTAATCTAATCATAATATATATATATGGATAATTCTTCAAAATCAAAATGTAAAAGAAATGCATTAGAACAGGCATCGAAGGCTTTATCAGATGTATTACGATGTGAAACAAAGACTGACACACCTATTGCACCCGTGACACCTATTGCACCCGTGACACCTATTGCACCCGTGGCACCTATTGCACCCGTGGCACCTATTGCACCCGTGACACCTATTGCACCCGTGACACCTATTGCACCCGTGGCACCTATTGCACTAAAAAATAGAACTCGAAAAAGGCGTAGTGCAGCTTCTCATAAAAAACGTGCAACAGAAAAAAATAGAAACAGACAAATGAGAGAGAATGACGGAAGAAGAAAACCAACACGAAAATCATTTTTTCAAGAGCCACAACTTGTTGGTGGAAAACGTAGAAAATCTCTTTTTAAGAAAAAGAGAACAAAAAAGAAAAGGGGGTATGGGGGAAAATCCCTCAAGAGAACAAAAAAGAAAAGGGGGTATGGGGGAAAATCCCTCAAGAGAACAAAAAAGAAAAGGAGAAGGCGTAGAAAATCCCTCAATAAAAGACGTAGAAAAAAATAAATATTTAAAACACAGCTGGAATTATTTAAAAGAAAGCAAAATTTTTATTTATTTCTTATGTAAGTTATTTAAAAACATTTATATTATAATATATAGTTACTCAAGGCACTCTTGGTCTAGTTGGTTATGACGTCGCCTTTACACGGCGAAGGTCGCGAGTTCGATTCTCGCAGGGTGTATATTGTAATACAATATACTTAAAAATTATTTATTATTATTATTTAAATGAATATAGGTAATATTCAGTTAAATACAAACAATTATACTGTGAATAATAGTATAAAGCAAAATCTTGAAAATATATGTAATAAAAGGATAAAAAATGAATTATTAACGTATTATTCGTTTAGTTTAGGTGTAAAAAATAAATTTTATAATAGATTTATTAAAAATTATGATGCTGAATTATTAGACATAAATATTGAAGTTAATTTAATTAATGTAGTATTTCTTCTACCAATTGTAGATGAAAAATACACATTTGTTAATATTATATTTACAAAGGAACATTGTTATCCATTTAAACCACCCATTGTTAAAATTTTTAATTTACATGATTACATATCATTATTAAAATTAGATCCTACACAATTAAATGAATTAGATGTAAATATATCTTCATGTTTATGTTGTTCAAGTATATTATGTAAAAATAATTGGAATCTTCAGAAAAATTTGGGAGATATATTTAATGAAATACAAAAAAATTTATCTATAAAATCACGATTATTGGATCGATTTCATGCGCAAAAAATTATTGATATAAAATTCGGGCATTTTCTTCCTTTAGTTGAATATTTATAATAATTAATATGAATCCCCACCGGTATCATCATCATCATTATCATCATCAATACCTGTTATTATATCATTAATTTCTTGTCTACATTCGTTTATTGGTCTTAAAGATGCTGTTGCGCACTTTTGAAACTTTCTTTTTAATCTACTTTCTTCTCTTTTTTTTTGTTTTTTTGCACTATCTCCTTTTTCTATAATACCTGAAGCCTCCGCTTTAGCTATTGCTTTTTTTAATTCTTCTTTATCAATCTCTTCTTCTTCATCATCATCTTCTTCATCATCTTCTTCATCATCATCTTCTTCATCTTCTTCATCTTCTTCATCCTTTTGTTCATCATCTTCTCCTTCATATTCAAAAACTTTATTACAATTAAAAACAAAAATACTTAACATTAATGAAATTAACATTGAAACATCAATATTTTTTTTAACAATAAAATGTAATATTATTGTCGTAGCTATTGAAATAATAAAACAATTTATTTTTTTATTAAATATAAAATTAAATAAACACAACATGTAAAAAATTTTTATTATTGTATTAATTTTTTTTATTTCTTTATTAATAATTATCATTTATAATATATATTAATAAAAATATATATTACTAAAATTATTAAGATCCACACATTAAACAATCTTCTTCTTCCTCCACATTGTTTTTCTTATCGGGTTCTATTGTAAATTGTTGAGGCGCAGCTTTTGCCTTTGTTCTTAAATAATATATTCCCGTTTTTAATCCTTTTGACCATCCAAAAAAATGCATTGCCGTTAATTTATCATATGTTGGTGTTTCCATCCACAAATTTGTGCTTTGACTTTGACATATAAAAGCACCTCTATCTGCTGCCATTTCTAATATATGTTTCATTGGGATTTCCCAAACTATTTTAAATCTTTCCTTTAATACTTTTGGTATACTTTCTATTTTCTGTATAGATCCTTTATGTTTTATAATTTCATTTTTCATTTCATTATCCCACAAATCTAATTCTATTAATTCGAGCATTAAATATTTATTAATTATAACAAACTCTCCTGCTAAAGTTCTTCTTACATATATATTACTTGTAAATGGTTCAAAACATTCATTATTTCCCAAAATTTGACTTGTTGATGCCGTTGGCATAGGTGCCACTAATAATGAATTGCGTAATCCCGTAGATTTTATTTTATTCTTCATTTCTTCCCAATTATAATTACTTTCTGGACTTACATTCCACATATCAAATTGTAATATTCCTTTACTCGCTGGTGATCCCTTAAATGTTTCATAACTCCCTTCTTCTATTGCCAATTCATTACTCTTCTCTAATGCTGCATGATAAATTGTTTCAAATATATTTTTATTAATCTCCTTCGCCATTTGTGAATGAAATGGCACATTCATTTTTGCATATACATCCGCTAATCCTTGAACACCCAAACCAATTGGTCTATGTCTCATATTTGACCGTCGCGTTTTCTCTGTTGGATAGAAATTTATATCAATTACCTTATTCAAATTCTCGGTTGCTATTTTTGTTACTTCATGTAACTTCTTATAATTAAACTTAGGTCTTATCAACTCTTCTAATTCACTATAACCTCCAATATCTTTCCCAGATACACTAATATATGGTAGCGTTTTTATTTCCTCATTATGATCTTCTAATTTGTGTTTCTTAAATGTTTCCCAATTTTCAGGATGTTCATCTACATCAATATACTCTACATCGGTCCCGGTAATTAAATTATTAACCTTGGTCATGCGCTCTATTAATAGTTTTGCCATTGTGCAATATTTACATCCTTTTCGTGTCCACATAATTACCTTATCTATTGGAATCATTTTACCATTTTCCGTAGGATTCGGAATTTCATACTTTGTCTCCACAAAATTTGATAATCCAATGCTAGCTAAATTACAAACGGCTGTTTCCTTATCATCACTATATTCAATAATTTCTGTGCATAAATTACTTGACTTAATCGTTCCCACATTTTTCTGATTCGACTTCTTATTACAAGCATCTTTATACAATAAATATGGCGTTCCTGTCTCTATTTGACTGTCCAATATTTTTAACCATATATCACGCGCCTTCATTGTCTTATTTCCACGTCCATTATTTTCATACTTCATATACAATTCTTCGAACTCCTCTCCATATACATCACTTAATCCTGGACATTTATCTGGACACATTAATGTCCACATTCCATTTTGCTTTACTCGCTTCATAAATAAATCAGGAATCCAAAGAGCATAAAAAAGGTCTCGAGCTCTTTGCTCTTCATCACCGTGATTTTTCTTCATATCTAAAAATGACTCAATATCTGCATGCCATGGTTCCAAATATATAGCGAAACTTCCCTTTCTCTTTCCACCACCTTGATCACAATAACGCGCTGTATTATTAAATACACGAAGCATTGGAACAATTCCATTACTCGTTCCATTTGTCCCTCTTATATGACTTCCTGATGCTCTAACATTATGAATATGCATTCCAATACCCCCGGCCCATTTAGATATTGATGCACAATCTGCCAATGTGCTGTAAATACCCTTTATACTATCACTTTCCATACCAATCAAATAACAACTGCTCAATTGTTGTCTCTGAGTTCCTGCATTAAAAAGTGTTGGTGTAGCATGAGTAAAATATTTTTGACTCATTAAGTCATATGTTGTTTTTACCTTTGCCATATTATTACCATGAATTGCCAATGCTACCCGCATCCACATATGTTGAGGTCTTTCTACAATTTGCTTATTTACACGCATTAAATATGCACGTTCTAATGTTTTAAATCCGAAATAGTCTAATAAATAATCTCTACTATAATCAATCATCTCTTCTAATTGTTTTTCAAATAATGTTACTCTTAACCAAAATTCATTATTCACAATTGGTGAGTGGTTATTATTCACATCCCTAAAATTATATAATTGACTCATAGATCCCTTAAATGTATTTGGCGTGTTTTTTTGATGATTTGATATCATTATTCTACTTGCTAATGTTCCATAATCTGGATGAGATGTAGATAATGAAGCACATTGTTGTGCTGTTAGTTCATCTATTTCAGTTGTTTTAATTCCATCATACAATCGATCTATCACTTTTTGCACCAATCCCGTATAATTTACATTTAACTCTTTATTTCCTAGTTTTTTAACTCTAGTTAAAATTTTATCAAACGATATTGTTTCCATTCTTCCATCTCTTTTAGTAACTCTATCCTCTGTTGTCATGATATAAACAAAATATAAAAAAATATTTCTAAGTGAATTTTTCAATTAAATATTTTATCAAAATACTTAATTGAAACATTGAAATCCTCCAAATTTATCGTCGTCTTCCAATAAATCCCTATTATATCTCATTTTGTAATAACACCTAAAACAAACCACTACATCCATTAGTGAATTATGTAGATTTGATGGTCTTTCATCAAATAATTTTTCATACAATTCTATTAGCTTTGGGTGCTTCGGAACAACCTTTTTTTGATAATTTATACGTGTCAACTTTGTTATTGCACCACCATACAACATTGTGCAAAAATCTATTTTATTTTCAAATAATTCACTACTGATATTTAGTCTTGCACTTTCTACCATAATCATGCTTTTGTCAAATTTCAAATTATGAGCTACACAAATATCTGCTTTGCATAAATCCTCATAAAATTTTAAAATTATTCCAACTAAATCTTTTCCATTTTCATTCATCATTTCATTTGTAATTCCATGAATCTTTGTGCTTTCTGGGGGTATACTCATATCTTTTAGTTTTATAATGTGATCTTCACACTTTATCATATCCATATTTTCTATATCATATACAATCCAACTGAATTGGACAATATATGGCCATACTCCAAGTTCTGTAACCTTTGCATTATATTTGCTAGGTAGACCGGTTGTTTCTGTGTCAAATACAATAACTGTTGTCATTTTGTAATATAAAAAAATATCATTTATTTAAATACTTTTCAATTTTATAGATCTAATACTCATCATCGCCCGCTATGCATATTTCTATTAGGTAATCGAGGTGGAAATGTATAATCATCTAATCCTTCGCCAAAATTACCAAAATAACACATTTCATGGGAATTGAATCCATTTTTCCTTGTTATATTCCACCAATCTATCACAAAACTACACACCAAGTGACTCCTTTCTGCTGTATCTGCACCACCTTTTCTCAAAAGTTTACGAGCAAACTTGGCTGTTATATACTCATTTCTACTTTTTAGATTATCAAACACTTGTCTCATCAATTGTTTTTGATATGATTTACTTGAAAAATGTAATGCTGCTAGTAAATCTCTGTTTTTTGTTATCTTACTGTTCACATAGTCGTTGATCTTATCTTGAAAGTTTTTTTTATAATTTGATCCATGACTATAACACATTGAACACATGTTATTGTAATTCACACTTCCCCAATATTTTCCACATTTACACAAAGGAACCGATGGTTTTACTTTTCCGCTGCGCAATTTCATAATATATCATAAAAAAATTTTAAATGTATTATTCAATTTTTATATACTAACACTTAATAATAAACTCTGGTCGTGTAGCACATAATTTATCTTCATATCCTACATAATTCATCTTCAGTTCACTATTATAACGATCTTTAACTCCTGGAAAAGCATAAGTTGTATGATTATTCTTATTTGTCTCGCGATTTATCTTTGTTGTGATTCTGTTGCTTCCCACAAAATATTCGCAAAAATCTGCTGTCTCTGGTAAATCATTCATACTTGGAGGCCTTCCACTATTACGCATCTCTCCAGTATGCTTTCTGTTAATCTCATCCAACACATTATGTCTATGTGTCCTATTTTTTACACCAAATACAATATAATGCATTGGCTTTTCTTGGCTAATTACATACTTTAACCACATTGATGTAATAAATTGTCCCGTCAAACTTTTTGTTACATTATTATAGGATAGTAAGAATCTCTTCAGTGACAGGTTCCACTTGGCCTCATCGTGCTTCCAATATGCAAAATAATAACTGATATCGTTGTGACTCTTGGACATGATTGTTATATAATTAAATATATAGAACAATTAAATTAGATTCAATTTTATACCGATTCAGTTGACTGTGTTGAATCATCTATCGCACTATTTATTAACACTTCCTTAACCATTTTAATAAGTTCGTGTTTTTCCGTAACACCGGAATACGACTTACTATACTTTTTTAGGGTATTTTTTAAAAGTTTTACACTAGCCGCCTCTACCTCTACCAATGTTGACTCCTTTGTTAATACTACTTCATTTACTTCATTTTTTACTTCACTCTTTATATCAAGTCCCATCTTTTCCATTTGATCTTGTGTCATCTTCACATTATGTGTTTCTACATTGCCACTCGACTTATCTTCATATCCAACTCCACGAAATTCCATTTGTGACACTTCCTTGTCTGACATATGATTGTCTTTATTTGCCCAAAATTCCGTCTCATCCTTTCCCATTACATAATACCTTCCATTGTGCACAATATAAGGATACTCTTCCTTCTTTGGATTACTTTCTAAACGCTCCTGATAATGTTTCAAAAACTTTGTATACCACGTATTCAAAGAAGTAAACTTCTCCAAAAATGTTTTATCTATTCCGTCAATCCAACCACAAATAATTGAATTAACTGTTGAAAAAAGATGAAAATCAGCAATACTAATTGTATTGTCCACCAAAAATTTTAATTCATCGGAATCACCCAATATCGTCTTAATTTTATCGTCAAAACCCTGAAACCATTTATGTAATTTTCCGTTTTCACTAATTAATTCATGTCTAGCATTAATTCTATCATCACCCTTTAATTTCATAGAAGGATATAAAGTTCTCATACAATCTACTGCTGCATCAATCCATACATCTGTTTTATAACGCTGGTTTTGCTTTAATTCTGTAAAATACATTCCAAATACACGACCCAATGATCTTAGTGTCGGAACACTATTACTAAATACAACCTTATCATCTTCCGAATCCTGCAATGTCCCTTTTCTATACTCTAGTGTATAAATTGGAAGTTGACCCCAAGGTGTTGTTTTTTTATATGTTTCCCACCTTTCCTTATCCATATATTCTTCTAAAACCTGTTGTCCAACATAATAACATAACATTACTGCTGGTGCGGCCAAACCTCCTCCTGGAACTTTCCAATAAGTTATAACAACACGCTCTAATAAAGACATTATAAATAATTATAACCATAAAATCTTTATATGATTTATTTTTAATAGTTTTTACATATTCCAAATGATTTTCTATGCCAAGAACTAATACCATTTTTTTTTATTCCTTCGATATGCTTTGATGTTCCATATCCCTTATTTGATCTTATACTATAAAATTCTTCTAACTCTGGATTATTATCACAAAAATCATATATATATTTATCTCGCTCTACTTTAGCTATAATTGATGCCGCAGCAATTGATAAATATTTATTATCACCACCTTCCACACATGTGTATGGAATCATTTGATTCTCTTTTGTATAAATTGGAAAATATATTCCATCCACCAATATATGTTCAGGTGTTACAAGTAATTTATCTAATGCCTTATGCATTCCTTCATATGTTGCCTTAAATATATTTATTTCATCTATTTTCTTTTCATCATAATAAAAACTTGTATAATCTATCGCGTTTTCTTTGATAAAGTCATATGCCATTAAACGTTTTCGTTCGCTTAACTTTTTACTATCTTTTATAAATGATTGTTTAAATGTATCATCTGGTGGTATAATTACAGCTCCTATGTATACTCTTCCAAATAATGGTCCTCTCCCTGCTTCATCAATTCCTACTTCTAACGTATTTTCTTTATAATAAGATTTCATATTCTATTTTATTAATAATATGTTTTTAATATTGTTAATAAATTATTGTAAAACCAATTTCGGTTTGAAACCCGCACTATTGTAACATTTACCATCCTGACAGGTTGAACGAGATAAGATAGCACCACGAATGGCTCTACCTCTTCCAATTCCACCAAGATAAGTCACTACCTTTCCAGTGCCAGTATTTTTTGCCGAATTTACTATTTTAGTTTTTCCTCTTGCTCTCCAACTCATTATAAATATATAATAGAAAAAAATATGTCCAAATTTTATTACCATTTTAAGTATTTTTTTATAAACTATTATATATAAATGAAACTCCAAAAATTTCATATATTTTTAATTCTATTAGGTTCTTTAATTTTCTGCTGCATGGGATTTAGCGCAATTGAAGGTATGACAAATTCTGATAATACTATTAGCACGTCGAAAATGAATCAACGTGTTGGAAACAGAGTTGATAAAAATTTATCTTTAGGATCAAATAATGATCCATTTGAAAATGCAGTTAATTTAGAATTTGCTTCTGAAAGTGATAAAGTTCAGAGTGCTGTTCCTGCTAGTAAAATGAATGCTATTCCTAAAAATAAAATACCTAAGGGAAATGAAGATTTATATATTTTAAAATCTCAAATCGTTCCACCTGTTTGCCCTAAATGCCCAGATATTAAAAAATGTGATAACACTAATAATAGTTGCCCTCCATGTCCCGCACCTAAAAGATGTCCAGAAAGACCTTTCGAATGTAAAATGGTTCCTAAATATAGTGATCCTCGTGTGTCATCACATCTTCCTAGACCAGTATTAAATGACTTTTCTAGTTTTGCCTAAATAATTTTGTAAACAAAAACACAAAATTATTTTCTTTTTTTTATACATTTTCTATCTATTTTTAACGTTTTTGACTTATTTTCACTTGGAACTATACGTATTAAACATTTTGATTTTTTTCCATACAAAGGATTTGTGCAACCATCTTCTTTTTTCTTCTTTCTTGTTTTATTCTTCTTTTTTTTTCTATTTTCATCTAATGTGCAACGCGATCTAAAATGTTCATAACGTTCTCTTACTTGATCATATGTTAAATTTGATTTTTTTTTTAACATTTTATTTATTAATTCATGTAAATTATACATCCAACGAGAAAATGTATATCTGTTTTTTAAATCTTTATTAGTTAATGGTAAATCTTTTAAATTTTTTTTTAAGTTTTTTCTGCATTTTCCACAAGGTAATGTGCATCTTAAACCATATATAAACTGTTTGTATTCACGTTTGTTTTTATTTGTTGGCTTTACTGGATAATTAAAACTCATTGTATGTAATGTATGCCATAAACTTGGTCCCCAAACTGTTGTAAGCATTCCATCATCACTACTATAATCACCCTTATCAAATGTTTTCCTCTTTTTTGTCTTATTTTTTCTTTTGTTGTTTTTTTTTGTTTTTCTCCCCATATACTACTTTTTATTTAGAAAAAAAAAGTTCCATATTTTAAGATTTTATAAATTTTAGAATTTTTGATTCAACAGCTTCATTGTCATTTTTTAGTTTTACATTATATTTCATTTTCCAATACATATTGTATTTTTCTTTATCATTAAATAATTTAGACGCAGTATTAATAATTAATTTATTTGATTTACTACTAATAGATAACATTTAATAATATATACTATTTTTTTTTTAAATTCGTTAATAAAATAATAAATTTATAATTTTTTACTTTATATGTCTAGCATGGAAATCGATCAACCTTCAAGTATGATTTCAAAGGTTGGAAACTTTTTAAAAAATCCTTGGACGATACTTTATGTTTTACTTTGTTTAGGTATTTTTATATCTTTAGGATATTACGTGTATTATTATTATGTAAGCCCACAAATTAAACCTACATATGTTGAAAATAAAGAATTAGTAAATGACACAAAAGATAAAAATGCGTATCTTTATTTATTTAGCACTGAATGGTGTCCTCATTGTAAAGAATTATGTAAAAAAGATGGTGTATGGGAAAAAATAAAAAATAATGATAATTCAAAAAAAATTAACAATCATAACATCATGTATGTTGATATTAATGGTGATGATGAAAAACGTGTAACTGAATTTGAAACTGAATATAAAGTAAAAGTTGATGGTTTCCCTTCCATTTATTTAGTAAAAGATGATCAAATTGTAGAATTTGATGCAAATCCAACTGAAGATTCACTTAATCAGTTTTTAAACACTGTTGTTTAATATATATTTCAGAAAATTCTCTACCATTATTTATTAAATCTTCACGTAAATCTTTATTTTTTACTAATTCAATTATTGTATTTACCATTTTTCCTTCAGTATCAATAATAATCTGATTTTTTAATTCTTTTAAGTTTTCCATTTGATTTGTAAAAATTATTTTATAAATTAAACTTATCCCAAAATTTAGCATATTATCAACATTACTTGTTAAACAACTTTTTGTTCTTATATAAATTCCAAAAATTTCATCGTTTTCATGTTTTTCTAAACAATACTTACTTGGATAATGCACATTTATTCCACCATCTAAATATATTTTATTGTTTAGTTTACAAGGTTTAAATAAATATGGAAATGTGCAACTACTATACAATGCATCTAATAATTTTATATCTGGATTATTATGATGATTAAAATTAATAGTATTCATTGTATCAAATTCTATAGCAAACAAATTGAGTTCTATATTTGAATATTTATAAAAATCAATTAATGTGATTGTTTCAAAATCTAAATATTTAGATTTAAAAAAACTACCCAATAATTTAATAAAAAAATTTTTGTCAAGTATACCACAGTCGTTAAACATCGATATGCACATATCTAAATTTAAATTATCAAGTTGTTTTATTGGGACATTAATGAAATAATTAATAACAGATTCCCATTCTATTTTTAAAGCAATTAATGTTGCTATAAGTGTCCCTACGGACGTTGCATATATTGTTTCTATTTGTTCGAAGTTTATATATTTTTCTTTTAAAAAATTATCAATAACCCCCAACATATATAATCCTTTCCAACTTCCACCGGATAATACCAAATGTTTATATACCATTGATTTATATTTAATGTTTATTTTTATTTCTTTTTTTCTCTTTTAAACATATTATGAGTGATTTTATTGAAAAAATAAATTTAGATGATTTGTATTCTACTCAAAAAAGTATTGAAGATAATAAACTTAAAATATATCAAAAGATTTTGACTCGTGTTCATAAAAAAATAAAAACAACCGGGCGAAGTAGAAATTGCGAGAAATTTTGTTTTTTCCTGGTTCCAGAATTTGTATTAGGTATACCTAGATATGATATTTCAACATGTATTTCATATATCGTTGATCAACTATTAGATAATGGTTTTCATGTTCGTTATACTCATCCCAATTTACTTTTTATATCTTGGAATCATTATATACCATATCATACGCGTATGGATATTAAAAAAAAACATGGTGTAAAAGTTGATGGATTTGGTAATGTTATAAGTAGTAAAAATAAAAAGGAAAAGGAAGATGATCCCACTGGTCTTAATTCTCTTATGTTTAATAAAAATAAAAAAATACCTCTAACAAATAAAAAGAAAGATAAAGATTACACTCAAGTTTCTACTTACAAACCTACTGGTAACTTGATATACAGTAACGAATTATTAGGAAAGATTTCAAATTCTATGAAAAAAGACAAGTAAAAATGACTTGCACAAACTTGCACAAACTTGCACAAAATTGCACAAAAATTTTGTGCACCTCGTTTTTTTACACTTTTATATGATAATCAGTGTAAAAAAATATTATACGAAAAGTGCTCAGTAAGGCTCAGTAACAACAAATTTTGTGCACCCAAAAAAAACACCATTTTAAACGTTACACAGTAACAAAATTTTTTACGAGTTAGGCAAAAATGCATCCCAGTAACATCAATTTTGTGCACCTCCTTTTTTGGAGGTTTGTTACGATAATCAATCACAAAAAAAAAAATTACTAAAACCTCAGTCACAAATAAATTTTTTTCTTATTTGTTATGTTAATCAATAACAAAATTTTTTATGAAAATAGGGTTGTGACGATAAAAAAAATATAGGGTGCACAAAATCACACTTTTTTTTGAAAGACCTTTTTGTGTTTTTTCGATATTTGACGATTTTTAAAATTGGAAAAACGGATTTTACTTTTTTGACCACCTAACTTTGTGATTTTGTGCACATTTTTTAATGTCCAGTAACACACACTTTTCCCATAATAATTATTATTACCATTTATGGTAACCTTTTTAGTAATCAATATTTTACCCTAGGTAAAATAAAAAATACAAAATCATTATATATTTTTATTACCTTATGTTACGATAATTATTGATTTTTTTGGGTGCACAAAATTGATTGTGACTGGCCTTACTGAGCACTTTTTTCGTAAAAAAAATTTACATTGATTAAGGTAAAAAATGATGATATTTTTGAGTGCACAAAAAAGATGTCACTGACTTGAAAAAACACTATAACTCTAAAAATAATTGTTACTGTGTAACGTTTAAAATTGTGTTTTTTTTAGGTGCACAAAATTGACTGTGACGAGGCCTTACTGGTGATTTTTGAGTTCTAAAGTTTTGTTTCTCTCAATAGTGCGGTGCACAAAAAAAAACAGGTGCACAAAATTTTTTTAGACGAGGGTCAGTAAGAGTGAATTTTTTCCCATAAAATGTGTTTACCACTTATGGTAAGGTGCATAAAAAATTTAATAAAAAAAACGGATCTGAAAAATGGCCAAAAATGGTCATTTTTATAAAAAAATTCGAAATTTGAAAAAAGCAAAAGTGGACACTTTTGCTAAATTTGAATCACCCCTTACCATAATTATCGTCTTACCAAAAATTTTGATTGTCATTTTGTTACGATAAAATGTAAAAGTGAGACTTTTTGCTAATTTCATTTTGACTCAAAAAACAAAGCATGATGCTAACGTCTAAAAATGACCAATTTGCGATTATCGTAACAAAACTTTAGCAATTTTGTCCACTTTGTCTACTTTTGCTAACTCGAAAACAGGGCAAAAATGGGTAAAAAACACCCAAAAATGGGGAAAAAAAAAGCCAAAATGGGCAGATAATTGACAAAAATGGGCAGATAATTTTTACCCCTTTTTTATGTTGTTTTCTTAAGTTAAAAAATAAAATATATTAAAAGTAATTTAAAAGTAAAATATATGAAACAAAAAATATATTTTTGTGAAGGATGCAATTATAGCACAAATGTCAAATCTCATTGGGATAAACATCTTCAAACCAAAAAACACCAAAATGTTTATCGATGTGAAATTTGTGACTTGAAATTAGGTAGCAAAACATCTTACTATAGGCATAAAAAGGAATGTAAGGGATCTTTACTGATTGGTAAAATTAATGAATTAACACAAAAAATTAAAGAATTAGAAGAACGGGTTGCACAATGTGAATATCAATTAAGCTTATAATTATTTTATTAATTGTTTAAAAAAATAATATATTAAATATATAATATGGAAGATTTTCATTGTCATAAATGTAATTATATAACAAAAAATAAACAAAGTTGGAAACGACATTTGCAGTCAAAAAAACATAAATCTTCAAATTTTAAAGAATGCACATTGTGTGGAAAACCTATGAAAAGTAGGTCTAATTATTATAAACATATGAGAGTATGTGGATCTAACATGTTATTAGAAGAATTGGAAAATAAGGATAAAAAAATAGAACAATTAGAAAAATTGATACAAAAAAGTAATAAAGAATTAACTGGTATGGTTGAAAAGGTTTTGGTAAATCAAGATAAAATTAAAAGCCAAAAAGGTAACACAATTAATAATTTATCAATTAATGTGTTTTTGAATAAACAATGTAAAGATGCAATGAATTTGAAGGATTTTATGAATCAGGTCTGTGTGTCGTTGGAAGATCTTCTTTATACGAAGAATCATGGTTATATAAAAGGAATTAGTAATATATTTATTAAAAATTTAAAAGATATTGAACCAAAAGAACGTCCTATACACTGTAGTGATGTGGAAAATTCGCAATTTTATGTGAAAGATGAAAATGATTGGAAGGAAGACGATAAAAATAAAAAAATGAGCCAATCCATTAAGATGTTATCTAGGAAGCAATTGGAATTGACTAAAGATTGGATGCGTTCTCATCCCAATTTTATTGATAATCCATCACAATTAGAAGAATATCATCAAATGATTGCAAACGTATGTGCTACAGGTGAAACAGAACAAATAAATACTTCTATTATGAAAAATGTAGGTGAATGTGTTACAGTAGAAGAAATAGATGATTAATGATTTTAATTAAAATTTAGTTAAAATCATATTTTAAATTAACGGCGTTTGCGGCTACCTTTCTTGGTGCGGCGTTTGGTGCGGCGTTTGCGGCTACCTTTCTTGGTGCGGCGTTTGGTGCGGCGTTTGGTGCGGCGTTTCTTCTTTTTACCTAAAGTTTTTCTCTTCAACTTGTTAAATCTAACAGTGAGTTTTCTGACGCTTTTTTTGGCTGATCTAAGTTTGCGAGCAACTTTTTTCTTAATAGCTTTTAATGTAGGCATTATAATTTATATTTAGATAAAAATTATAGTATTAATAAATTTAACGACGCTTGCGGCGGCGCTTGCGTGTGCGGCGTTTGTTACCACGACGTTTGGTGCGCTTGGCCTTTGTGCGACGTTTGGTGCGACGTTTGGTGCGTCTGCGTTTGCGTTTACCACCTTTAAGATTGCTGTTAAGTTTGCCGTTTAATCCGTTCATTATATAATTAATTTAGAAAAAAAATTTTTACTAAATTTATCTTCTGCGGGTGAGATATAAACTTTTGGAGGAAACTTTGCGGCTTTTGCGTTTTCTACAAAATCTTCTCTTTTTTCCATTTGCCCATTTACATGACTTAGATGCCTTGCACTGACGTCTTTTCATTGTTCGGCATTTTGATCTTTTTACGCGTTTTCTGTATGCACGAGTTATACGACGTTTGATTGCTCTTGTCTTAACCATATTATATATATATCACTTAGAAAAATATTAAATTTGCTAAATGTTTTGTTAACGCACAAATAAAGGTTGTTCCATATTTATACTTTTTTTCATACTATTAGAATCTTCTAAATTTTTTGAATCTATGGACATATCTTTCTTTTCAATATCCTCAGTTGATTCGACAATATCCTCCTCTTTTATTGGACTTATTTCATCTTGATGTATTAAACGTTCTCTCATCCTTTTGTGATTGTTAATTCTTCTAGTTTCTTGAATTAGTTTTTTATCTAAAGTTATTGCTCTGTATAATTGTATACCTTTCTTATAATCTCTTTCGCAATCAATAAAAATTTTTATTATTGTTTGTCGTGTTGTTTTAATTAATTCCTTTAACGTCTCTTTTTTTAATGTTGGACTTATTCCAAGTTTTTTAACTTTTTTAATAGGATCCACATCATAATGGAACATACTATCTAATACACTAATTAACTTTTCTTGATTCGTTTTTGTGTTTTTCATCATTTCTCTTAAATGAGCACCGTAATTTCTTAAAGAAGCTTCTTTACCCGTTCCTTTATATGTATTATATTTACTTTCATCACTACAAGTAACTAATTTAGAAACATCTAATGTATTTATATCGCAAAAATCATTTATACCTTCTGGAATAGTAGTTTCCCCTGTAAATGCTTTATAAAATGATCCAACATCCATTTTATATTCATCTATCATATGTTGAGACATTCTATAATATGTTCCTGTCGTAGGACTTTTTGGATCATAATCATATTCATCAAAATATAACTGTTTTAACTCTTGTAATCCAGGTTCATCGCATAAAGATGTTGAATCATCTTGACAAAATTTACCCATAACAATAGTTCCATTTTCAGTTTGTTGAACAGGACTTAACGACTTTAATCTATCAGAACACATATTTAATAATACTCTTCTTTTTTCTACACCTTTAGGTATATTCATTTTATCCAATAAATCTATTTCTACTATATTTCCTGTGGTATCTTTGTATCTATAAATAGGATTAATAACCTTCACAATCGAAGCAAATAAATGAAAAAATTGCACATAAAACTCGGCTATACCAATACAAATTCTATTTTTCTTTACAGCATGCATAAGATCTAGTTTATCTAAATCATTATTTTCTATAATTGCAAAATCATCGCGATTTAATATTTTTACCAAATCACCATTTTTTGTTCTATAATCTAAATATAATATTTCACGTGGTGTTAATTTTTTTTTTATTAACTCTTTTGTTAATACTGAAAAGTTACTACATGTGGATTTATCTTGTAGTTGTAATAGTTTTTGAAATTCAGCAGTTAATATAAAATTTGTTGCTATATTATCCACAAACCATCCAATATTTTTACTCTGTGTCTGAGTTTTTTTTACGTTTTTATGAAATTTTTTGTCATCAGATTTCATTCTAGATTGTTTATTTCCCATATTTCTTTATAATTAATTAATATAATAAAAAATTGAATTAAACAAATAATAAGTGGTATAGATTAATAAATGGCTACAGATAAGAAAACAAAGAGAAAAAAGAATAAGAGGAATACAAAAAAATTATGGAAAATGTTTGATGAAGAAGTTTCTCCAAATACACAGAATTTAGAATGTTTGTATAGAGATTCTAAAATATCCGAAAAAAATTATTGTGATTTATGTAATGAAAAATTAAATATTTCTAATATTGGCTTTTTAGTTTGTAGTAATAAACAATGTGCAATTGTATATAAAGATGTATTAGAACAAGGGGCTGAATGGAGATATTATGGTGCAGATGACAATAATATGAGAGATCCAACACGTTGCGGTATGCCTATTAATCCATTATTAAAGGAATCATCATATGGGTGTAAGGTAAATTGTGGGTATAAAACTACTTATGAAATGAAAAAGATTAAACGTTATACTGATTGGCAATCTATGCCTTATAAAGAAAAAACAAGATATGATGAATTTCAGAGGATAAAAATAATGTCGAAACATTCGGGTATACCAAAAATTATGGTAGATGAAGCTTTAAGACAACATAAAAAAATTTCAGAAATGAAAACGTTTAGAGGGTGTAATAGAGATGGTATTATTGCCGCATCTGTATATATTGCGTGTAGAATTCATAATTTTCCTAGGACAGCAAAGGAAATAGCAACAATATTTATTTTGGATAATTCTAGTGCGACAAAAGGGTGTAAAAATGCAATGCATTTATTGAATAATATGGAACAGGAAATGCATAATAATAATAAGACAAAATTATGCCAAACTAACCCAACTTCATTTATTGAAAGATATTGTAGTAGATTGAATTTAAATAAGGAAATTACAAAAGTTTGTTTGTTTGTAGCATTAAATATTCAAATAAATAACATTATACCTGAAAATACACCCCATTCTGTTGCAGCAGGTATAGTTTATTTTGTATCTCAATCTTGTAATTTAAATATTACAAAGAGAGATGTGAATAATTGTAGTGAAATAAGTGAAGTTACTATTAATAAATGTTACAAAAAATTGGATGAAATGAAAGGCAAGTTGATTCCATCTGTAATATTAAGAAAATATTCATATTAATTTAAGTTTAATTTAAACATAATTTAATATATTTTTTTATATGGAAGTTAACAAAATTAACTATAAAGAACCTGAAAAATTTATAATTGTTCCATATCGAGATAGAGAACGTCAATTACAGGTTTTTTTAAATCATATGGAACATATAATGGAAGATGAAAATTATTTAATGTTAATTATTCATCAAGATGATAATAGAAATTTTAATCGTGGGGCATTAAAAAATATAGGATTTTTATACATTAAAAACCTTTATCCTTCTACATATAAAGAAAAAACATTAATTTATCATGATGTAGATTATGTTGTTTGGAAAAAAAATATTTTTGATTTTAAAACAGAAACGGGTATTGTAAAACATCATTACGGATTTCCACCTAATATTGCCAAAAATTTAGGTGGAATATTTACAATAAAAGCTGAAGATTTTGAAAAAGTAAATGGTTTTCCAAACTATTGGTCTTGGGGATATGAAGATAATATTTTTTATAACCGAATTATTAATAAAGGTATTAAAATAGATTATAGCAGTTTTAGAACAATTAAACATCCTGATGTTATTATGTTTTGGGATGGATATAATAAAAAAGTGAATGAAAAATATTTATTTAATTCAATAAAAAATAAAAGAGAATGGGGTATTGAACAAATATCTAATGTTACTTATGAATTATCTAATTATGAAAATCGAAAAAAATTGATGTTTATAAATGTAAAAACATTTAATGTTCCAGGGATTTATCCGAAATTGGAATCGAAAATTCCAAGTGGAGGATTTCAAAACCAAAATCATAGGAAAATGTATAATAATTTATGGGGAAGAAATAATTAAAGATAATATATTACAAATATAAAATGACAAAAATAATACATAATGCTGATGTAAATAAATTATTAAATGAACCAGAAAATGAAAAAATATATTTATTTATGCAATATTTTATACCTAAAAATAATAATAGATTTAATGAATTAAAACAAACAATGCAATATAATTCTATTAATACATCTATTGATAAAATCTATTTATTAAATGAAAAAATATATAATGTGAAAGATTTGGGAATGCAAGGTCAACATCCAAATGTAATAAATAAAATTATTCAAAAAAATATAAAAAGACGTTTGTCATTCAAAATGCTTTTTGACTTTGTATTAAAAGAAAAAATAAATGGATATATTGTTATTGCAAATACTGATATATTTTTTGATCATTCGATAAAAAATCTTTTAAAAACTGGTTTGTCAAAGAAAAAGGGCATTTATAGTTTAGTAAGATATGAATTTAATCAAAAAAAACTACAAAAATGTAAGTTATTTGGAGGTGGACGCGCTGATAGTCAAGATGTTTGGATAATTCATTCATCACAAATACCTAAACAAACAAGGTTATTTAATTTTAATTTCGGTGTTCCCGGCTGTGATAATAAAATTAATTATTTATTTTTAATATTGGGTTACAAAGTATATAATGACCCATTTTTGATTAAAACATATCATAATCATAAAAGTCAAATTCGAAATTATGATGGGTTTGTTCCCGGTCCTCATTGTTATGTTGTTCCAACAATGCCTACAAAAAATCACATATCGGTTTTGTGTAAACATACTCATTTATTGAAAGATCATAAAAATATTGAAGAATATGTAGATTATTTCAGTAAAATGGTCTATAGTGATAATGATATATTAATTACTTATTTGAAAAATAAATTAGAATCAAATACTAATTTCGTAATACCTCGAGTAGCTGGTGTTGAAAATAATGTAGTTCATGTTACATATAATCTAAACAAAAAAGTAAATAATGTATTATTTAAGGCCGTGGAGGGAAATTTAGACAATTTATCTGATGATGAAAAAAATAAATTAGATCATGAAATTCACTTTAGTGGTGTGAAAAATTTCTTGCGTGTTATGAAAAATAATGCTGGTATTTTAATTGGTGGTTCTTATCCATTAGCAAAGTATACAGTTGATTATTTGAAAGCTTTTGATAATTGTGATTTATATATGGGATGGGGAAAATGGGGTAATGTTTATAAATACATTGTCGATTCTCATGACTTTATTAATCGTAAATACAAAAGAAAGAATATGTTTAGTGCCTTGACTATGGATATATTTAATTATATACACAACCCCTGG
>Ga0315320_10000129_pt1 | contig 58540 bp, 45 predicted proteins | sample M140m21515metaG_FD_203458 | JGI IMG/M metagenome (GOLD analysis project Ga0315320, IMG submission 203458) | Ammonia-oxidizing marine archaeal communities from Monterey Bay, California, United States - M1 40m 21515 | ecosystem: Environmental > Aquatic > Marine > Coastal | place: USA: California... | reverse complement strand
ATGCTGCCGTTCTCTCTGAATCCATGTTCATCTTTCTGTTCATGCTGAACCTGCTGGCGATTTTGGACTACGCCAAGTACGGCACGGCCACACGAGCATCGTGGGCTGGCTTTACTTTTGCGATGACCCTCCTGACACGCCCCATCGTGATTTTGATCTGGATTCCGCACCTTTTTTTTCTATTACTAATTCACCTTCGTAAGAATGGTCGACTTCGTAGGCTTTCCATGAAGCCGATTACTTATCGAACTCGAACCTACCATCTGTTGCTTGCCGGTCTCATCGTCACTGCCTGTTCTGCACCATGGATGCTGCGGAACCAGCTTCTATTTGGAAAACCGTTCCTGACCGAATTTGTTGGACGAAATATTTGGGTTGTTACATTTCGAGATGGCTCGGGCGCCGGACTGGAAATGCCGCTTAGCGGCAGTGCTGACCAACTGCGTGAACGCCTCAATCAGGTCGATGCGGCCGATCAATGGCAAGACACATGGCAAGTGTCAAATGCCCTTGTTCGGTCCGGACTCAATGATGCAGCCGCAGACCAACTGATGAAGAATGTCGCGTTGCAAGCTGCACAGCAAAACAAATCAACGTTCTCCTACAAGGCGTTTCGCAGAGTCATCAATTACTGGCGCTGCCCGGCCAGTGAGCTTCCCTCACAGGGAAAATCGGGTGGTCCGTTTTATGGGCAGCAAACATGGAGTCGTTCCAGTCCAATTATCGACTTTGCACTACAAAACCGTTTCAGCCAGTCAGTGACCTTGAATACTTGGCTCCTGAGCGGGCTGGCATTTTGCGTCGTGCTGTTGATGGTCAATTACCCAACGCGAGCTTATGGAATCTGGATATTCACCATACTGGCGTACTTTTCCTTGGTCACAGGCATTCTAGAAATCCCAGATTATCGCTACCGAATCGTAGTCGAACCTCTGGTAGTCCTTTCCTTTGGTTCAGGTTTGGCAATACTGTTGTCACGGTTCCGAAAAACAGCAAAAGTCGCAAACAGCGTCTGACGCACTGAACTGATTGCTAAAGTATGCGTAGAAGCCAAAACGTCTTGAATGGAAAATTGATTCACGACTGACGCACTGCTTTTTCTCTTCAACGTCCTTTTTCCAGCATTGCAGCTGACGACAGCATGACTGAACTTCCCGAGTTATCCGTTGTCATGCCTTGCTTGAATGAGGCAGACACCGTCGGAATCTGTGTTGAAAAGGCAGTCCGAGCCATGCGGGAACATGGGGTGAACGGTGAAGTTGTCCTGGCTGACAATGGCAGCAGCGACAATTCGAAGGAGATAGCGGTATCCAAGGGTGCTAGGACAGTCGACGTTGCTGAGCCAGGATATGGTGCGGCGTTGATGGGTGGCATTGAAGCCAGCCATGGTAAGTATGTCATCATGGGCGACTGTGATGACAGCTATGACTTTCTTGAAATTCCGGCATTCGTTGATCAGCTTCGTCGAGGCTCCGACTTGGTACAAGGATGTCGGCTCCCGCGCGGCGGAGGCCAAGTGCTGCCCGGCGCAATGCCTTTTCTACACCGCTGGTTGGGAAACCCTGTTCTGTCATGGCTGGTGCGACTGATGTTTCGGATACCGATCCATGATGTTTACTGTGGCATGCGTGGATTCACGAAGAACCTGTATGACAATCTTGATCTGCGATCTCCCGGGATGGAATTCGCCACAGAGATGATTATCAAAAGTGGGCTTCACAACGCGAGTATGGCACAGGTGCCCATTACTCTGCACCCGGACGGGCGACAGGAACACGGTCCACATCTGAGAACATTCCGTGATGGCTGGAGAACCCTTCGGCTGTTTCTTGTGTTCAGCCCAAAGTGGACTTTTTTTCGTCCCGGTTTATTACTGATTCTGATTGGGCTACTCGGGTACGCACTCGCATTACCGCAGATTCGAATTTTCAATGCAGCCTTGGATGTACACACACTTCTGATCGCAAGCCTAGCCATTTTGCTAGGCTGGCAGTGCATTCTGCTGGCAACTCTTGCACAAATATTTGCGGCCCGCGAAGGAATGATGCCTGCTCTACCCAAACTCGAAAAAATCACGGTAGAACATGGCATCGGATTCGGTTTGATCATGTCCATGGTCGGTGTAACGCTGATCACGACGGTAATATTCACTTGGTGGCAAAGCGATTTCGGTAAGTTAGATTATCCTCAGACCATGCGGTTGGTTGTGCCAGGAGTCACCCTCGTAGCCGTGGGCTTTCAGACCGCGATGGCATCCTTGATGGCAGGAGTACTAAGGATGCAGCGGCGAAACCACTCGCGATAACGAAACACCACTGCTGAAACCGCGACATCATCCCTGCAGAGCATTCTTCCCACGGCTCTGCCGATAAACCCATCAGTTTCGATTCGAATACGCTTTCATCCTAGGCATCATGAACGCTTCCGATATTGCCAACGAAAGCACGCCACGGATCAAACGACATATTCATGCGGGAGCGGTTTGTTGCGATCCCGCTTGGGAAGACGCATACAAACAGTTTGAAAGTCCAGAAGAAGAGATCGCAAAGTTCATCAAACGGTTACGTCTACTGGGATTCGAGAACCGATCACGCGACATCCGAATTGCTGAGCTGTTTTGTGGTCGAGGGGGAGGCCTGATCGCCTTGAAACGGCTTGGTTTCACGAACGTCGAAGGAGTGGACCTCTCCGAAACGCTACTACATCAAAACCAAAGCGGGGCAGCGTTGCATCTCGCTGACTGCCGCGACCTACCCTTTGAAGACGCGAGTTTGAACGCGGTGGTCATTCATGGTGGGTTGCATCACCTGCCCAACTTGCCTGAAGATCTGGAGCAAGTTCTTTCTGAAATCCATCGTGTCCTCCAAAAGAACGGGACATTTCATGCTGTCGAACCATGGTTAACGCCATTCCTTCGGTTCGTTCACGCAGTGATTGAAGTTTCAGCGGTTCGTAGGCTCTACGCCAAAGGGGACGCACTCGCCGTGATGATCCAACATGAACGTGAAACCTACGAACAGTGGTTGAGCCAACCCGCAGCCATCCAGGAATTGTTGGGCAAGTACTTCGATGCCAAAATGAATCTTACTGCTTGGGGAAAGATACAGTTCACAGGGCTAAAAAAACGACCTTGCAATTGAACGTCAAGCATTTCGACGATGTTCACAAATCATCAATTCTTACTTCAACGAAACAAACGGCAAACCGAAAGCTTCTGCAACTGCAAGATTCGTCGCTTGATGGTCATGGATATTAATCGCGTCAACAAGCGGCTGGCAATCAGCCAAGGCATTCTCGAGTCCAATATCAGCTAGACGCTTAATCCAGCTTAACGTCGCGTTACACAAGGCAAATGTGCTGGTGCGTCCTACTGCCCCCGGCATGTTAGCGACACAGTAATGCACCACCTCATCGATCACATACGTGGGATCACTGTGCGTGGTCGGACGACTGGTTTCAACGCATCCACCCTGATCGACAGCAACATCAATCACGACGCTTCCCGCTTTCATCATTCTCAAGTCATCGGCACGCACTAACTGCGGAGCCTTTGCACCAGGAATCAACACCGACCCGATGACCAAGTCTGCCCTGCGTAGCTGTTCAATAATGTTGTGTCGATCGCTATAGAGCGTATTCACATTTGCTGGCATGACATCGTCCAGATACCGCAGGCGGTCCAAGTCAACGTCTAAAATTGCAACGTCTGCTTGAAAACCTGCAGCAATGCGTGCCGCGTTGGCACCAACCACACCTCCTCCAAGAATCGTAATGTGTGCAGGCGCAACACCAGGCACGCCACCCAATAAGATTCCACGCCCCATTTGTGGACGTTCAAGATATTTAGCCCCCTCTTGAATGCTCATGCGGCCAGCCACTTCACTCATCGGAGTTAGCAAAGGCAATCGACCCTTTGCATCCTTCAGTGTCTCATAGGCTAGGCAGGTCGCGCCCGACTCAATCATGGCGTCAGTCAATTCACGACTGGCAGCGAAATGAAAATAGGTAAACAGTAACTGCCCCCGACGTAAAAGTTTAAACTCGGCAGATTGAGGTTCTTTGACCTTGATGACCAGATCGCTACGGCTGAAAAGCTCTTCAGCGTTGTTGACCAGCGTAGCTCCAGCCCGCAAATAGTCATGGTCTGCAATACCCGATCCGAGTCCGGCTCCCGCTTGAACCAATACCTGATGCCCTCGACCGACTAATTCTTCCACGCCGAACGGCAACATGGAGACACGGTACTCATCCGTTTTGACTTCTGTTGGTACGCCGACAATCATTCATCACACCATTCAATTTGAGTACACTTTACCATCACCTATCAGCAACAGCCGACTCGATCAGCAACGCTCAGCAAACGGGCGCGCTTCGCAGGCCAACTTCTTCAGCATTTCCTCTAACTGCGTTTTCAGCTCCAACATCAACGGATCGACTTCGCCACGGGGCGCTTTTTCAGCTGGGACATTGATCGCTTCACCTATTTGGATCACCGCTCGTAAAGCAACGCCACAGTCAGCTTTCCCAAGAATCGATTCCTCAATGCGTTGAATGGTTTCCACGATTCTTGTGTCTGTGACTTCGTCAGAATCGAGATAGGACTCTGGAAAAGAGATCATTTCCTGAACCATATCCACCGCGATCACATCTTGTCGAAAATGGATTTCCGAATCTTGGTCTACATCCTGCCGAAAAAACTGCGATGCGATTTCTGTGCGAATTGCCCTCACTCGCTCTCGCGTATTTCCCTCCGCTGCCGCCATTGCCAATCTGTTTTCAGTGCGTTGAAGAATACTTTCGATCAAAGCCTCACGCCTTTGCTTCATTGTTCCAGATCCTGTTTTCCCAAGATACTGCAGTTCGCGTAAGACAAATGCACCATCAACAATCCTTCTCGTCCGCTGCACAATCGACAATCCTGGCGGCACTTGCCAACCAAATCCTTGCTCGATCTGCAACAGTCGTTGCCGAGCCCAATCGCAGATATCGTCCGTACAAAGATATTTGATCGCAATTGGATGAATCACCACATTGCCATTCGTCTTTTTCTTACGTCGTCGCGCTGCCGTGCGAGCAATGAATGACACCCCATCAAGAAGTGGTTTCAAGACATCATTACTTCGATTGGTCGTTCCCTCAGGAAACAAAACCAAGGGTCTTTCAGCCGTTGCCAGAATTGTCATCGCGGTATCAAGAGCTTGACGGTCGACTCCTTCACGATGAATGCTGAATCCGCCCATCTTCTGAATGGCAAAGCCATCAAACTTCCCTTGATTGAACAAATGCCAGGAAGCCATCGCATAGAGATTCGTCTTCAGCAACCGAGCAGGCCAACCCAATACAAGCGGATCTGCATAGCGACAGTGATTCGGGGCCAGCAAAATTCCATCGCCGCGATCTAGCGATATTTTGACGTGTTCAAGTCCGCGACACTCCCAAGCAATGACGCCTTCCTTGCGTCTTAAATACCAGTCAACCAGCCGCAGTTTTTGAATGAAGAACGGCCACAACGAGCCACTGTGTGGCGGTACAAACTGGTAAGGCCGGTCAAAAACGACAGTCATTGGTGATTCGCCCGATCTCTTCGCTAGCCGCGGGACATTTCATCAATGGAAGAAGTCGCCCGCCAGATACCCAATAAACAACGAGACCAAGATACAGGCGATCAGTAAAGCGACCGCCAACAGGGGATCGACTCCCCTCGAACGCCCACCCGAACTGCGGCCACTATTACTGCTGGCGATCTTCGAATTGTTGCCATGCTGGGAATCAGCAATGCCGACGTCAGATGCACCCGCCTTGGAAACTGGGCGTACCTTTTCTGACTTAGTTTGCTTCTCACCAACGTGCGAATTCGGCCGATAACCAGACTCGGACTGAAGATCGAGAAAGCTCCCACCCACAAGATCGGGACGCGGCTTCACATCGACTAGACGCCCACTGTCGCTAGCGCTCAGACCTTTCTTTCGGACGAGTGCGGATCGATTGTTTGCCAAGGTGTCGTCGTTCTTGTTACTGATAGTATCACCATAACGCGACGAAGAGTCATCATCGTCGAGCGAAATGGAAGATGATTCATCAGTGTCAAACTCGGGCATGTCTCCAAGCCCGGCAGTAACTTTCGTTCCCTTGGGTACCTTACTGGTGAACTTCTCAAGGACCTCAGCAACATCAGAAGCAGATTGGTAGCGGTAGCGTGGATCCTTCTGAATCATCTTCACACAAATACCCTCTAACTCACCCGGGCAGTCAGGCCGCAGTTGTCGGATCGCTGTTGGCATTTCGGTTTGATGCTTGGCAATTCGCTGTGCCAGAGTTCCGTCACTGAATGGCGGTTTCCCTGTCAACAGGAAATACATCGTGCAACCAAGCCCGTAGATATCAGCACGGTGATCCACCTCATGACTGTTCAAAGCCTGTTCAGGTGCAAGGTAATCTGCGGTGCCAAGAACATTTTCGTTGTTGGCCACAGTCAATGACTCATCATCTGTCGCAGTGACAAGTGCAAGTCCCATGTCGAGCAGGCGAACCACACCATCAACATCAATCAACAAGTTCGCAGGTTTGACATCACGGTGAATCACGCCCTTCTTGTGAGCGTGAGCCAGTCCTCGCGCGCCCTGCGCGATCAGGTCAGCAACTGTCGATGGATCGACAGCACCGTCTCGTTTCACCAACTGTTGCAAATCCAAACCATCGACATATTCCATTACGATGTAATGCACATCATCTTCGTTATCGATGTCGTAAGCTAAAACGATGTTCGGGTGGTTAAGAGAAGCGATCGCTTTGGCTTCGAGCATGAATCGAGCCAAATAGGTTGCATCATTCACTCGACTCTTCGGCAACACTTTGATGGCGCGTTTATCGCCCATCTTGATGTGCTCGGCGAGATAGACACTGCTCATACCGCCAGTGCCGATGTGCCCCAACAACTTGTACTTGCCGAGAAAGAACCCCTTGTACTTTCCGGCCAGCAACTTCTCCACGTGCCATGCAGTCAGAAGTTCTTCTTTGACGTACAGCGCAGCAAGCTTCTTGGGACTCCCGGGGAGTCCGCCATCCAACTTTTTACGTACTTTCTCTACCAGGCGATCCGAGGCTTTCGCATCGACAATGCCGCTCTTGGCGACCATCTGGAGGAAGCGTTCTGATGTCAGCTTTTGCGTCATGGACTGCCGGCCGTGACCCCATGGAATTCGGTGTGTCGGAGTGAGAAGATAACAGGTTTCGTTAAGCTGGTTAAGCGATGAGACATGAACTTACGTTACTTTCATAAGGACACGCGAGGATCCGATATCTTATCCGCAGAACTTTTAATCCTGTTATGAACTTTAATCTTAGCATAGGTCTGGTGCGACGATATTTCCGCTCCTGAACTCCAGTCGGCCCTCCTCAGACGACGGATATACCGATTAGCATCAGAAAAGCAGGTTTCGGCAGACCGCCGTTCTACCTCGACTGAGTCCCCGGCCTTCCCCGAGTTCCCGAAACTACCGAATTCCAGTGCAAAATCAGCCAAACCACCCAGTCACACTGGGAATCATGACGAAATACTGGATGCCTGGAAGTGTCAAAACCCGCTTGGGCAAAACGATCGGCATGACTGAGGCCGCAGATTTGCACCGACTTTTCATCTCTAAATTATGTGCCTCGCTATCCGATGCAGCAGATCAACGGTGCCTGTGCATCACACCGAAGGAACATTTGCCCAGCGTGGAGCTTGCACTTGAAGACTGGCAGTTGTCGCGAGAATGGCAGGTAGTATTACAGGAGCCGGGAGACTTGGGCGCGAGAATGAGTGGCTGGTTCCGACAAACCCTTGAAACCAATGGAAATAGCACTGCTATCCTGATCGGTGGGGATTGCCCGCTGTTATCCAAAGCTGCCATCACTCAGGCTGCGGATTGCCTGCGTCAATTTGACGTCGTGCTCGGCCCCGCATGCGATGGTGGCTATTATCTGATTGGGATCGCCGGACCATGGCGTCCTGAATTAGAAACAATTTTCCAGGAGATGCCATGGAGTACCGACCAGGTACTCTCAATCACACGGCAAAAGCTTGTGAACGCGAATCAAACAGTAACAGAATTGGAATCCCGTGAGGATATCGACACCGAACGGGAACTTATCCACCTGCTGCAGTCCCAGAAGCAGGATCAACACATGACAGGAAGCGAGCACGAGGATTTCTTTTTGGCGGTTAACTCCATTCTCGAAAAGTCCGCGTCGTCTGACTGGAGGAAACGATGAACAAATCCACTACAGTCGTCGGTGCGGGTGCGATCGGCCTTAGCACCGCATGGGAACTCTCTCAAAGAGGGTTCAACGTTACCGTCATCGACAAAAGCGTCACTGGCAGAGGTACGTCGTGGGCTGGGGCAGGCATTTTACCGCCAGCGAATCTGAAAAATTCATTTGACCCGATCGATCGCTTGCGTGGCCTGAGCCACCAGCTATTCCCCGAATGGGCAGAAAAGCTGAAAACCGACACAGGAATCGATCCGGGCCTACATCGTTGTGGTGGTCTTTACCTCGCCGAAACAATTGGGGAAATCGCGGCCATGTCCGGGATGACCGAATATTGGCAGGAGATGGAGATTGATTGCAAGCAGCTCACAGCAGACGAAATCATTGGCCGCGAAGCCGCACTAGCGGACTGGTGGCGAACAACCAATAACGCCGCCGTTTGGCATGTACCTGATGAATATCAATTGCGACCGCCAAATTACCTTGCTGCTCTCAAAACGGCATGCGAACAATTAGGAGTAACGTTTCTTGAAAATACCGATGTGACTGACATCCGCTGCCTCGGAGGACGAGCCGAAATTCAGTACGAAGGTAATTGGCAGACCACTGACGGTATCGTTCTTACGACCGGCGTTTGGACAGGACAACTTGCAGCATCACTGGACTTGGAATTGAGCATTGTTCCGATCCGTGGTCAAATTTTGCTGCTCAAAACATCACGGCCCCTGATTCGTAATATCATCAACATGGGGCATCGGTACGTTCTTGCCCGCGAAGATGGTCACACCTTGATAGGCTCGAATGAAGAAGAAATCGGTTTCGAACTGGGAACGACAGACTCTGTGTTGAAATCTCTGCTGGACTTTGCCACCCATTTACTGCCAGATTTAAAAACAGCCGAACATGTCAAATCATGGTCCGGACTGCGTCCAATGACGTTCGATGGTTTTCCGATGATTGGCCCTGTACCGGGTGTCGAGAATCTTTACGTTGCTGCAGGTCACCACCGCAGTGGCTTGCACCTTTCGCCAGGGACCGCCGTTTTGATCGCCGACATGTTGAGTCATGTAAAACCACAAATTCCGGTCGACGCTTTCCAGATTCGCAAACACAAAAGTAACCACGACGTTCGATCCTACACCACAACATGAACAACAATCCCAAAACAGACATGGATATGACACTGGATCCTCCTGGATCCATCGCGATTGTGGGTGCTGGAACACACGGGATCGAAGCTGGTCTCTACGGGCGGTTTCTCGGCTACAACGTCACAATTTTGGAACGTGGTGGGATCGGAAACAACATGCGAACTGAGAGCGATGCTGATTTGGTTATTCTCCCCGACCAATGCCTTTCGCCACTCGCATTGTCCGCCGTAGCGACCCAGCATGCAGCAGAGAATCCCGGCAGTTCACCGCTGGTCCACCCAACCACAGTCTCAGCATGGATCGAAGAGGGATTGATTCCCTTATCTGAATCGGACTTATTACGTGGCCGAATCAAAACGAACCACTTGGTTACCAGCATCGATGCTATACCTATCGAGCTTGAAAACGAGTCCGAGGATGCATCAGATTACCCTGCAGACTTCCAGCTCCGTTTTACCGATTCAGACGGAACCGAAGGCACCTTACGTGTGGAGGCTGTTTTGATTGCGACTGGCAGCCAATGCGACATCGAATTCCGGTTTCCGTTACCGTGTCCGTACCTACACCGCATTGAATCTACCTCGCCTCACGACGCTGCTGGACTGCTTGGCGGTCGACGCAAAATCGTAGAAATCTACTCGCACTTGGCAGGTCGGGAAGATTTGGATTTATACCGTCCGCCGAGAGTATGAATGCTGACGGTTATGCCGATCATACTAGCTGTGTTTATCAGGTCACGCCGGTAAGCTAGCGATTCTTTTCAGCCTGCCGCGACGGTACGCCCAATGTGTCCTAGCATTACGTGACGCAGGTCGGATCAGTCCACTTGGAATTGCCTACCCACGTCATGCGTATCCGCCTGATGGGACTTTCGTCCCTACTGAAAGGCACTCACGCGACTCGGGGGTAACTTCATGATCAAACTGACTCGACTGGATGGCGAATCATTTGTCCTTAATGCGGACTTGATTCGTTATATCGAACGCCGGCCTGACACTTTCATCACGCTCATCAGCGGTGAGCGACTCGTTGTAGGTGAAACAATGGAAGTGGTAATTGAGCGAGCTGTGCAGTACCAGCAGCAGAAGCACTTCATGCCGATGCCAACGGCAGGCTTTACGACGGCCACGGTTCCTACGTCCGCCACGAACTGATCATCGCAGATACAAAACATGGACATTGCCAGTATTGTCGGCCTGATTTTAGCGGTCGGCCTCATTATCGCCTCCATCATGCTGGGTGAAGCTCCCTTCACTGCCTTCTTGGATCTTCCTTCCATGTTGGTTGTGTTCGGTGGTGCTGTCGCCGCAGCCATGATCTGCTTTCCGCTTCACAGCATGCTGAAGGCACCCATGATCGCACTCAAAGTGCTGATGAATAAAAACGAAGATCGAATTGGTTTAATCAACCAAATCGTCGAACTCGCCGAAACAGCCCGTCGTGATGGACTTCTGGCACTGGAATCGAAAGTGTTGGAAATTGATAACCCGTTGGTTAAGACCGGTATCCAAATGGCAGTGGACGGCAGCACTCCTGATGTTGTCGAGGAAGTGCTGAGAACAGAAATCGAGGCGATCGCCAGCCGCCATCGTGAAGGCAAAAGCATCATGGACCAGCTGGGAAGATTTGCACCAGCCTACGGAATGATCGGAACCCTAATCGGGTTGATCATGATGCTGCAGGACATGAGCGATCCGTCCGGAATCGGCAAGGGCATGGCTGTTGCCCTGATCACAACTTTGTACGGAGCCATCATTGCTAACGTATTCTTCAGCCCTTTTGCGGAAAAGCTGGGGCTGATGAGCCGGAACGAAATGGTCAGCTTCGAAATTGCAATACGCGGCGTCATGGCAATTCAGTCGGGTGAAAGTCCACGTGCCATTGATCAGAAACTAAGAACGTTTCTACCTCCAAAACAGCGTGATCTGGGGTAGGCAATGAACGACGAACCTGAAGAAATGGGAATTCCGGAATGGGTGGTTACCTTTGGTGACATGATGAGCCTATTGCTGACATTCTTCATCATGCTTGTTTCGCTTAGCGAGATCAAAGACGATGAAACCTATCAAAAACTTGTGGATTCCGTTCAACGTGAGTTCGGCTATTCGCGTTCATCCGAGTCCCTGTCGCCAGGTAAAAAACGCCCACGCAAAACAGAGTTCACTCCACTGGCAACCACTGGTCGTGCCAAACGCAAAGACACTACGAAAGGCGGCGCTCCTGTCAAAGCCCCAGCAGGGGAAGAACCCCGCGTACGCATTGTGCGTCCTGGACAGCTAACAGCGGTAGGCTCCGTGATCTTCTTCCAGATCGGGAAAGCATCACTTTCACCAGCAGCCCGAGTCGAGATCAAGCAACTCGCAGACAAGTTGCGAGGAAAGCCGCAGAAAATTGAGATACGCGGGCATGTATCGCCCGCGTATGCCAACCGCGTCGATGACACCAAGCAGACCATACAACTCGGCTTTGAGCGTGCACTGAATGTGAGACAAGCACTCGTCAATGAGGAAGGTATCAATCCTGCCAGGTGCCGTGTTGCATCCGTGGGAGACAGTGAGCCCGTTGATACTTCAGCATCTGGTGATTCGAGCATTCCAAATCCGAGAGTAGAAGTATTCATGCTTAATGAATCTTTTGCAGATCCAAATGAGCGTGATTCCAAAAGAACGCCTACCACGGCCAATGATGCAACAAAGGAGAAAAAATAATGGCTGACGACGAGCAACAACCAGAAGAAACCACTTCCGTAGCCAGTGGCCTAGGAGGCCGCGGCATGATCATCGCATTCGTTTCCGTCGTGGTTCTGATGGAAACAGCAATGTTTTTCTTTTTCATCCCCAGCGCTGATGAAGTCAGCGCTTTGGCGGAAGAGCGTTTAGTCGCATCGATCCAAAAAGGCGAAAACGACGCTGAAAAGAAAATCAAAGATGAAAATCAGATCAAAGAGTGCACGATCGGGAAGTTCGGCGAGACCTTCAGTCCGCAGGATACGGAGCTGACATATCGGGTTGAAATTGAGGTCTATGGACTGGTGAAGGAAAAATTTGCCGATGACTTCCAAACGGAATTCGACGAAAAAGAGGGTCGCCTGAGAACCGCAATTCGCAGAAAAATCCGCAATAGTGACCTCGAAGAGCTCAGCAAGAACAATTTGGGCTTGCTAGAACGACGCATTTTGACGGAATGTAACCATCTATTGAACGAAGATCTGCTGATGGGTGTTGGCTTTACCAGTTATCAACTCATTGAACAGTGACCCCATTACGCAGCCTGATTCCGTGAAACAGGCGCGCGGGAAACATTCCTGCATCAATCCAAGTCCATGGAAGGACGACGCTGTGGCTGATCCAAACGACGAATCGACACAAGCTGATGCAACCGATGAAGTTGCTGCTGAAGATAGCACAGCCACTCAAGGCGGTCCTGTCTCCGACGATTCAGCAAATGATGGTAGTGACGTGCAAACGGCTGACATCGAGAAATTGCTTGATCAGGCAACCGAGTCTCTGGAAAAGGCAACGGACGAGACAGTTGCGGGTGCTCCCACCCCAGCCCCCTTCGATCTCAACGATCTCTCCCCCACACAAGAAACTTCGGAACGACAACCCATCGATTTGCTCGGGGAAGTCGAAATGGACCTCCGAATTGAATTGGGACGAACCCAGATGTGCCTCGATGAAGTGCTGCAGCTCCGTGGCGGATCGGTTGTAGCACTCGACAAATTAGCAGGGGATCCCGTTGACGTTTTCGTCAATGGCCGACTAATTGCGAGAGGAGAAGTCTTGGTGATGAACGACAATTTCTGTATACGAGTGACTGAACTGGTCGGAGCCTAGGCTGCCCGGCCAGCGTTTTACAAGCTCATCAGGCTGCGTACCCACCTTGCGGAATTGACCGTCATGAAGAAGTTGCTTTACCCTGCCTTGGCTGCAGTTTTATGTGTCAGCGTTTCTTCAAGCTATGTGCACGGACAGGATGGTGCCAACCTGATCCGTGAGCGAGGAATCGCAAAGGCCGTCACCACTGAGTCGATGCGTGCACCGGTAACAAGCCAAATGCCGTCAGCAAGAGCACCAAGGAACCGGCTGGTAGAAAACACTTCTTTGACCAGCCCGGAGCAATCGGCGGCACAGTCGTTTCCAAGCCTGATGCCAAACTCAGGTCCCAGTAACGAATCCAGTCCCGAGAGCACACCAAAACCAGGTTCCTCCAGCCCCCTGATTACCGTCAGCTCAAGTCTGGCAGTTGTGCTTGGCTTGTTCGCAGCGTTGATTTGGGCGACCCGTAAATTTGGGGCAAGAGGGGGAGGCAACAAGAACATTCCCAAGGAGGTTTTCCAAACACTGGGAAGCACCTCAATTGATCCGCGTACGCAAGTTTCGCTGCTTCGATGTGGTCAAAGAATTCTCATTCTTGCACGCACCAACAATGGTGTGCATCCGCTTGGAGAAATCACCGACAAGGATGAGGTGCGTCATCTGATCGCAACGTGCACCGGTGACTCAAAGCAGGAATTCCACAATGCATTGGCATCTCTTGAATCAGAGCCCGCAGGATCTGGTTACATCGGCAGTCAACCCGAACCAAATGTCGCTCGCTCACGCGGACGGCTTTTTGCGAGTGCGTGAGCGACGCAACCACCGCACGGAGTACTCTTATATCCCAGTCAGATCATGCTACGACTTGGGTAGCATTCCGAGTCGGCTCAGCCACTCCCGACACAGCCCCGGCCACTGCGATGCGCCGGGTAACTGCCGGGCCAATCCCACACCATGCCTTCCTTTCGGAAAGACATGCAATTCCGACGGCACACTATTTCTCTGTAACGCCAAGTAGTACTGCAAGCTGTTCTCCACCGGCACCACTTTATCCTCAGCAGTGTGAAAAATAAATGTTGGAGGCGTGTCATTTGTCACTTGGCGTTCATTTGACAATTCTTCAATTAATTTTGGATCAGGGTTTACGCCAATCAGATTCTGCTGGCTACCGCGATGGGTATACGGTTTGTCAAAGGCAATGACCGGATAACAGAGGATTGAGAAATCTGGACGTGACGAAACTCTTGAAATGGGATCCTTAGCTGTCGAGTTTGCTTTAAGAAAATGGGTCGAAACGGTCGAGCACAAATGCCCACCAGCTGAGAACCCAATCACCCCCACTCGCTCAGGATCAATATTCAATTCTTTCGCCCTTGCTCGCAGCGTTTGGATCGCACGTTGAGCATCCTGCATGGGGCTCGGATGCCCGTACCCCTTTCCGTCATTTCCTTTGCCACGAAGGCGATAAGTACAGATAGCGGACTGGATTCCCATCTCGGCAAACCAGTCAGCAAATTGGTAACCCTCATGCCCCATCGCATGTCCGTGATAACCGCCCCCAGGCAAGATCACAATGGCAGCTGTGGGAACCTCCGATGCAACTTGCGTGATGATGAGTTGCGGAAGGTCTCCATCCGCCTTGCCCTCAGCGCCCGGGACCCCATTTGGCCACAACAACTCCGTTGTGCGGCGGTTGGTTTCGGGTTTCACATCCTGCGCCCAACCAGGTGTCGCAATCAGGATTGCCAGTGGCAGGAAAACAAGACTGGCTAAGGACCTTGGGTTCATCTCAAACAACCTCTCAAGAGTAACAAACAGCAATTTGGTGACCGATGAATTTTAAACGATAAGCCAGCCGCATGATGCACACTGGTTGCCCCATACCGGTTTTCCAACGCAATGTGTGACTATAACTAAGTCATGGAGCTTCTTGCTGCTGTGCCGGTCCTACCACTGCGCTGCAAAACAAATTGGACCGCCGCTCAGATTTCGTCCCACCTGCCAAAAACGTGCCAAAAAGCTTAGGCTGCTTTGGATCACCACATCGCAAGAGATTGCAAAACATATGTCACCATGGATTTAAGTCGTCTTGTCAAGCTCCGGGTTCAGCACTGAGACTCCTGCGCGCACCACTGGCCAAAGGCTGAGTTGGAAGCTGTCTCTGTGGCGTGCCATTTTGAGCACTGCTCTAGGTGAACGTCTCGTATATCGAGGCGATTTCGCTTTGGGCACTTTGATGCGTTTTCTACCCATAGTGACTCAGATCTTCCTCTGGTACGCAATTTTCGACTCGATAGAGGCGACGCAAGGAGGCAAGCTTGAAAACACTGAGATTCGCGGATTCCATTTCACAGACATCGTTGCGTACTACCTGCTTACGATGGTTGCCCGAGCATTTTCTAGCATGCCAGGCTTGGCTTCTGGAATCGCCCGTGAGATTAGGGACGGAGAAATCAAGCGATACTTAATTCAGCCCATTGACCTGATCAGCTTTCTGCTGCTGACTCGAATCGCGCACAAATTGGCGTACTACGCCATTGCGATTTTACCTTTTGCGCTGGTGTTTTTCCTATGCCGCGACTACTTCGCCTCAGGTTGGCCATCATGGCCCGTGCTGGTTGCCTTCGCCGGTTCGCTTGCCATGGGATTTCTGATTGGCTTTTTCCTCGAAGCCGCGATCGGTATGATCGGATTTTGGTTTCTCGAAGTTTCGTCGCTTCTTTTTGTATACATGCTGTTCAGTTTTTTTCTATCCGGGCATATGTTTCCCTTGACCATGTTGCCGGACAACGTGGCAACGTTTGTGAATCTCCTGCCATTCAAATATTTAGCGTACTTTCCAGCGGCGATTTTTCTTGGAAAGATTCCAGAAGAGGATCTACCAATGGAACTTGCCATTGAAGCTTGCTGGCTAACCTTCTTCATCATCGTCTGCCGAATTGCTTATGCTCGTGGCGTGCGGCGTTACAGCGGTTTCGGAGGTTAAAAATGGAACGAGATCCTCGATCTGATCGAACGAAGTACTGGAAGGTTTTCTTAACCTTCGCTCGCAATAGTCTCGTTCGAGACATGACATTCCGCACAAACTTTGTGCTGCAGTGCATCAGCAGCCTTGGTTGGACCCTGATGAATGTCGGTTTTTATCTCATCATTTTCCAGTACACCACGTCGATTGGTGCTGACAGTGGTTGGGATCGCGACAAGTTTTTTCTGTTCATTGCAACAACATGGTTCATCAACAGCCTCGTGCAGGCGTTCTTCATGCCAAATGCGGAAGAATTCAGTGAGTTGATCCGCACAGGAGGCCTCGACTTTGCTCTCCTGAAACCAATTGATACTCAGTTCCTGATCTCTTTCCGACGAGTTGATTGGAGTGCCCTATCCAACTTTGCCGCAGGCTTCATCATTGCCATGGTCGCTTTGTACTCTCTTGCAAATCGACCAGTCGAAGCCGATCCAATGACACCGAGCATTCTGTCGATATTGCTTTACATCTTTTTCGTAGCGTGCGGCGTTGCCATTATGTACTCGTTGATGATTTGCTTGAGTGCTACCAGCATCTGGCTAGGACGCAATCAAACACTCTACAACTTCTGGTTCTACATAACGAATTTCAGTCGTTATCCGATGGAGATCTACAATCGTGGCTGGGGCAGACCGCTGTACGGATTCTTCACCTTCATCATCCCAGTGCTGCTGGTGGTAAACATTCCAGCACGTATCCTTGCCAAACCAATCAGCCCTCAAACATGGGAAGATCAACTGCTCATTGTCTGGGGCTTGGCAGCAACACTACTGAGTCTTGGGGTTAGCCGCTGGGTATTCAAACGCGCGCTTCTCAGCTACCGGAGTGCGAGCTCTTGATCCGCCATCGCCGGCGTTTTCTTACCGCCGGCAGCATCACCTCACAGCAAGACCATCCAGAGTCGCGGCAAAAAACGCGGCTGCCTCTGACGCGTATGAACCATTACTCTGACTTCGATTTTCTCGCTCACTTGCCACTCGAGGCTTTCCACTTAAGCACCGCCGGCAGCGACTCCATTCCTGCGGAGTTGATTGAAAAAACACGATAATCACGGGGCTTGGTAGCCAGAGGATTCCGATCAGTAAATTGCATTACGGCAAGAGGTTGGGCTGGCGTACCTGAGTAATTCATCACCTGAAAGAGCGGGCGTCCGTAGCGAGACATCGGCTTTTGTGGCAACTGAGCAATCGTTTCACCGTTTCGCTCAATCCGAAATCCACCCAGCCCGCTTTCGAAATCGGCATCCGCTTTCCACGCAATCACTGTGCTGTTGCCATCCGTTCGCGCAACCAACGAATGAGGAGCAACTGGCGCTGACGAATCCGGCAAATTCCCCAGACGCAAGAAGGTCGACCAACGGGAGGCGAACAACTCATCAGGTAACCACGAAGCGATTCGTTTGTCACCGGGATAATCATCTGAAGCGAAAACTTCACCCGATGCCGAGCCAAACCATGAACGCGACATATCAATGGGCCGCAATTCAGTTGAAGCTGCACCGTCATCAGAAAGCCGAAGTCTCAGGCAACTATCAAAGAAGGGGATCGCCAGGTAACGCGAATCTCCACACTCATGGCCTGTATTTGGATCTGGAGCGATCCCGAACGGCGCGTCTAACAGCCGATACGCAGTCTTCATCGCGTGCAGACCATCCCAAGCACGGCGAAATCTTTCGTGAGTGCGTTCTTTAGCCCCGGGGCACGCCATAACTGGCACGTGATAAATGTTTGATTTCAAGTCTGGTACTTTCACATCGCCCTGAGTCCAGTAACCAAATGCCGTGCCTGATTGCAGCCAAATCGCAACGATGCGTTCAGGATGCATCGTCTGCATCAAACTTGCCCAGAATCCTCCGCCGGAATGCCCCCACAAACACCATGGCACACGACTCAATTCCGCATGTCCCGTCTGCTCGGCAAAATGACTCAACGCTTGCAGGAATCGCGCACCCGATCCATTTCTTGGATCACACCACAAACGACAACTACTACCGGCTCGCCCTTCATAAGAGGAACCAAGTAGAGCGCAATCCCATTTTTTTGCCAACGCACGCCAGTGCAAGTCACAAACTGCCGTCAGACCGGCATTGGATGCACCAGGCCCACAGCCATGTTGATGGACGATCACCCCTCGAATCTGTTCTACTCCGGGCGGCAACCAGATATCAAAGTCAACAAACAACTCCAATTCGCCGGGCACGCTGGAAGCTGGAAAATAACAACGATATACATTGTCGTACTCTGGTTTCGAAGCATCATGATGACGCAAGAGACGTGCAGCAATCTGTTTCTCGATGTCGGCTGCGATCTTCTGAGCTTCCTCCATTGGTAATCCCGGCTTCATACCGGGGCGACTGTGTCCTACATGACTTAACCAAGCTGCGTGCATGAGTGTCTGCTGGCGAACAATTAAGTCTTTGAGAGATTCATCTGTTTCGAGCTGCTCACCTACACCCCAAGCTTTCAGCACAGCATCAGCAAGAACCGTGTGTCCTTCATGATTCATGTGAACACCATCAGGAGACATCGAGAACTGAGAATTTATTTTTCGCTTGGCTGTGACGTATTTTGAAACCGCCGAATGAAGATCAATGACGAGTTCCACATCATCTTTCTGCTGAAGAATCCAAGTGGCATAACTCGCCATCACAGCGTCATAGTCCTCGTAAATTTCTTTCCATGAGTACTGTTTTGCACCAATTGGCAACAGCTTCCCCTGCTGCTTCAGCGGCAGAGAATCAAATGCCGGTGGGGTCATCAAAACCAGCTTTGCATCGGCATCCTTGACTTTGGAGATGATCTGCCGAATGCCCGCCTGATAGGCGGCAAAGCGTTCTTCTGAAAAGGGATAGTAAATCCCATCGTTCATTCCGTAGCAGGCTACCACGACATCCGGCTGCGTTTTTTTCAAAGCAGCATCAATTCTCGAGTGGACATTCGGCCGCGGAAATGGATGTTCCGGCTCTGACAAACCACTGCATGTCTCACTGGGTAAACCGAGGTTGATCAACGTTCCATGGTAACCATGAAGACGCATTTGCGTTTCAACCAGGGAAATATAATCGCCAGCATGGGTGATTGAATCACCCAAAAAAAGAATGCGTTTCGCTGCAAAGGGAAAGTCGTCTTCGGCAACCGAGTGAGGTGCCGACACACCCAGCACTCCCAGAAATCCAAGCATTACAAGAATGTTACTGACCACCCTCATTTCAACTCGCATTTTGTTCCCCAGCATTTTGTTCCCCAATCGCAATAACACACTCTCATCGTTTCAAAAACTCACACCAGATCAAGCGCCGATACCGGCCAACCACAACAGTAAACCAATGACTAAAGCACACACAACGCACGAAATCAAAAAACCAATCACATCCATTTTCGTAGGATGAACAAATTCCCAGTCGGACTTCGGAAATAGTTTGCGACTTATCGTTGAGGACGGGTTCTGATAGGCGGCTTCCAACGCTTTGTTGTCGGCTGTTGGATCCGCCAGCACAGGAGTTTTCATCTTTGCAAAGTATCTATCCAAAACTGCCTCACTGCCGCGCGGCGTGACGAGGCTGAGAGAGAAGAGAACAGCAAACGGCAGTAACAACCGGATTGGTAACCGGAGTGTCTCCAGTGTTGCTTTGTTCGCATTCGAAAGATCAATCCCCATCAGACCATAAAGAAGGAAATCGATTTTCAAAGATCCTTCACCTCTCTGCTTCCCAACCCAGCGTTCGGTCTTGACCAACATGCCCGCTTCTTGCGTGTTACTTACCAACTCTTTGGATAACGTATCGATCGGAACGAGCTTGGTCCAGTAAATTGATTGTCCCCCGCTCTTGATAACGATTTCAATTGGCTCACCCACCTTTGCAAAAGGTGGCTCGAGACCTAAGCCAGCAAGTTCCTTCTCCAGTTGGCTTCTGCTTTCACTATCCTCACTGGTAGCGATCCGTTCCTTTAGTTCGTCTCCCACTGCGACCCATGCCTCATGCTTCGCGATATCAGATTCCGTTGCTGGTCGCGTCAGTGTTTTTGTCACCAAATTTGTTGTGGTCGCGAGTTTCTGGTTTGTGCTCAAGTCTGCCAGCCTGGGCACGATAACTGGAAGAACGAAAAACAACATTAAGGATGTAGCAATCGTCCCCCATACAGCAAATCGATTCACTCGCCTCCAGTACATTCCCAGCCAGAACGGTGCTGCGAACAGGATGGGTAATTCGATCGCCATTTTGAATTGACCAAAAACATCGGCATAGGTCAGTGAGATAAACGCAGCACCGACAATGATCACCAATCCCGTCATCCTGCCCACTTGGACATATTTTTTTTCATCTGCATTTGAGTTGATATAAGGTGCATAGACATTTCGAACCACCAAGGCTGAAGTCACGATCATGTAGGTATCTGCCGAGCTCATCATGGCTGCCAACAGGCATGCCAACATCAAGCCTACCAAGCCGAGATTCATGGGACCCAATATTTCGCGTGCCGCGACTCCCCACACCCGATCCGGGTCAGCAGCAATTTCCGCACTCCCCGCCAACAGTGCCAACGCGATCAATGCCGTCAATGCCCAACCCACAGTACACAGCCGCTTTAAAAAGTTACCGACGACCAACCCGATACGGGCCTCTTTCTCTGTCTTGGCCGAACCACCCCCTGTCGCGATGAAGTGTGGTTGCACAACAACACCAACGATACTGATCAGGGAAAGCGAAATGATAAATGGCAATGGAAACTCACCGCTACTTGGCCCCGAAAACAAACTGAAACAATCTGCAGATACACGCTCATGCATGATTCGGAAACCATCCATCAGCCCCTGTTCGCCGGGACCGCCAAACGTCTCTGCGATCGACCACAAACCGTAGGGAATCAAGAGCACTGACAGGATGATAATGAACAGACCCTGAATGAGATCAGTCCAGTAAGCTGCAGCCAGTCCGCCCAGGACGCCATACAAAATAACAACGGCGGCAATCACAGGAATCAGCGTGTACTTCAATTCATAGCCGAACAGGCCCACGTCAAAACCCAGCAGTGGTGCTGAAAATTTCGCAACGGCCGAGAACATCGTCGACAGGTAGAACATGTAGAAGACAATGGCAAACAACGTATACGCAACTCCCATCGAGCGTGATTCATAGCGTTCAACAAACCAATCACCCAAGGTCAGGTGGCGCATCCGGCGATACCAAACCGCAGTGATCCAGTAAATTGGCGTCACAAACAACCACATCAACGCTGACCAAACACCACTCAGACCGCTTGTCCACGCGGTCTTGCCCACCATCACCGGTTCATGAGCGCCCGTACCAGCTCCAAACGCCGCAAAGGTCTGCAGTAGTTTTCCAAAGCCACGCCCCCCCATGAAATAGTCTTCTTGATCCTTCACACGTTTCATCGCCCACAATCCAATGGCGATCATTCCCACGAAATACAGGATCAAAACGATGTAATCGATCAATTGCATAGCGAATCTGCTGGCTGGACCCCATCGAAAGGGGCAAGAAATGGAAGTACAAGGCTGGTCAAACGGTGTGCATTTTAGTGACAAATGGTCCACGGATGCGGCGGTGCTGCAGATTTACCGACGAAACCGACCGTATTCCAGGACCTCAAAACGTCAAAAAACCATGGGATCATCAAGGTTTGAAGTGTGAGTGGTTGTAGGAACAGTTGCTCCCCACTAACAATTACGCATGCCAATCCAACCTAGCCGTCACCGTTTTTCTGAATATCGCCAAACTGTCCGTGACCGAAATGCGAGCGGTCAGCGGCCGCAAAGTCATGGCCACGGCGAACGCAACCCAAAGAAACTCGGCGAACGAGATCGCAAATTCTGGGAACTGTTTTCGCAGTTCCTGACCCTCACTGCGAAAAACCGAAAACAGATTTTTGTAGCGCTAGCCTTGCTGACAATCGGAATTGGGCTCCGCCTGATTCCGCCGTTGGGCACCAAGCTTGCGATTGATTCAGCATTAACCACGCCTCCAAAGAAATTGCCCACTTGGTTGCAGTCGTTGCCGCTGCCCACCGATCCCATGAACCTGCTGCTTGCGATTGCAGGTCTGGTCGTTGTCGTCACTATCATTTCGACCATCGTCCATCTCTGTAGTCGGTGGATTGCAACCAAGGCGGTCAACCAGACCCAGGTCAACATCAGACGTCGTGTCTTTGAACACGCGGTCAAACTACCGTTGAACAACGTCTACGACATGAAGAGTGGCGGAGTTGCAAGCTTGATACGAGAAGACGCTGGTGGGGTCGCTGATCTGATTTTCAGCATGCTCTACAACCCATGGCGAGCCATCATTCAGTTTGTTGGGAGCCTCATCATACTGATGCTTGTCGACTGGAAACTGATGGTTGGTGGTTTACTGCTGCTACCTATCGTCTGGGTAACCCACCGCACATGGATCAATCGCATCCGTCCACTCTATCGCGACATTCGAAAGCAACGTCAGCGGATTGACGGCAATGCAACCGAAACGTTCAGCGGCATCCGTGTAGTCCGAACTTTTTCTCAAAGCCGCAATGAATCATCTCGCTTTGTACGTGAGGGTGACTTTCTTGTGCGGCAACAGCTTTTCACGTGGTGGTGGACTCGGATTATTGAAACCATTTGGGAAGTCGTCGTCCCTCTCGCATCAACCGGATTATTGCTATATGGCGGCTACCAGATCATTTACAACGAGCTGACACTTGGTGACCTGATGATGTTTCTTGTATACCTGACCATGCTGTTGGATCCGTTGGCGACAATCGCGGCAAGCGCAGTCTCGTTCCAAAACAATCTTGCTGGACTTGACCGAGTGCTGGACGTTTTAGAGATCGAAGACGAACTCGAAACGCACCCCGAGGCGATAGCCCTAAAACGTGAAAATGTGGGAGGTGCACTGTCGATACGCGACGTGTCTTTTGCGTACCCCGAATCCGAAGCAATGGTGCTTCAGGATATTAATCTCGAAGTCCACGCTGGAGAAACCGTCGCGTTGGTTGGCCGTAGTGGGGCCGGAAAAACCACCTTGACTAACCTGATCGCCAGATTCTATGACGCGAGTTCGGGCAGCATCTGTCTGGATGGTCGAGATCTTCGCGACATCAAACTCAACAACTATCGAAGTCTGCTTGGAATCGTGGAACAGGATGTATTTCTCTTTGATGGGACCATCCGCGAAAACATTGCCTACGCCAAACGCAACACCCTTGATTCGCAAGTCATCGAAGCGGCAAAAGCTGCCGCTGCTGATGAGTTCATTATGCAACTACCCGACGGCTACGATTCAGTCATTGGCGAACGAGGCGTTAAATTATCCGGAGGACAACGACAACGCATAGCGATTGCACGAGCGATCCTTGCAGATCCAAAAATTCTCGTGCTGGATGAAGCAACCAGCAATCTGGACAGCGAAAGTGAGCGGTTGATTCAGAACAGTTTGGCTGATTTACTGCAGGACAGAACTGCGTTTGTCATCGCTCACCGCCTCAGCACCATTGCAGGAGCAGATAAAATCGTGGTATTGGAGAATGGGCGTATCGTCGAAGTGGGTAGCCACGATCAACTACTGAAAGATGGTGGCAGATACCGAGACATGGTCATGTTGCAAATGAGTGATTCGACCAACCATGCAACCGATCGCTCATAGTTTGGCGATTTGCTAATACGTTCTACTGCGACTTGGTTCCAGAACGCTTGCTATAATGCCGCGCACAAAATCCGTTCCAGTTGAAACTCGTTTTTCGCTTTCTCGCGGACAGAGACCGATGATAAAACCTATCTTGCTTGTGTTGCTGCTATCACTCTTCGTCCAGTTCACTGCGCCTACTACGCTTGCGGGCGATGCAGATTGGCCGCAGTGGCGTGGCCCGACTCGTAATGGTCATTCCCCTGCAAAACAGTTGCTAAAAAAGTGGCCGGAAGAGGGCCCAAAGCTAAAGTGGACCTTCGCTGATGCCGGGGTTGGGTACTCCACCATCGCAATTGTCGATGACTGTATCTACACCCTCGGTTCCAACGAGAGCAGTTGTTTTGCGTTGTGCCTGAACCTGCAAGACGGTTCGGTGAAGTGGAAATCAGAGTTCAGCAGGGCAGGGACCCGCGAAGATTACAATCAAGGCTGGGGAGGCGGACCAAGAAGTACGCCCACCATAAATCAAGATCAGGTTTTTGTACTCAGCGATATCGGAGTGTTGGCATCACTCGACAAAAAAACCGGCAGAGTTCAGTGGAAAACAGACATCGTACGGGATCACGGTGGCAAGATTCCAACTTGGGGCTACAGCGACTCACCCCTCGTCGATGGACAGCGTGTTGTAGTCACTCCTGGGGGAGAGAACTTTTTGCTGGCTGTGGACCGGGTGACCGGCAAGGACGTGTGGAAAAGTCGTGGTTACAACGAGGGGGCCCAATACGTGTCGATCATGAAGGACAATATCGGTGACACCAGCTTCTATATCTCCGCCAGCAAAGCAGGACTTGTGGCTTTCGATACCGAAAATGGTGACAAGTTGTTTTCGGATACTGCAACTGGTAATCCCACCGCTGTCATTCCAACTCCCATTCTTCATCAGCATCAGATTTACCACACCAGTGCGTACCGTGCGGGCAACACATTGATAAATCTGCTTGAGGAAGGGCAGGGCAGTGTGGCTTTGCAAACTGCTTACCATTTGACTGGCAAAACGATGGAGAACCACCATGGTGGCGTGGTGCTGGTCAACGGGACAATTTTTGGCTTTAGTAAAGCCAATGGAGGAGTGTGGATGGCTCAGGACCTTGAATCTGGCAAGGTACTTTGGGAGGAAAAAATCCGACCCAACAAGAGCGGGGCAATATGCTATGCCGATGAGCGTCTTTATTGCTACAACGACAAAGATGGCACGGTTTTTCTAGTGGAGCCGAGCCGATCTGGCTGGCAACAAAAAGGGATGCTCACACTACCCAAGCAAACTGAGATACCACGTGAGAAGGGGGCAATATGGGCCCATCCCGTGGTGGCCAACCAGGCCTTGATCATCCGCGATCAAGATTTGATCTATGCCTATGACCTTTCGCAATGATCTAAGAATCTTACCGCGGAAAAACACCGGTCGATGCGTTAAGCTTACGGAGCCAAGTTTCCCAATCATGATCTAGCGGATTGGTCTCCAGATGTTCATGAGCGATGTCATGCAAAGACGACTTAGATACCCATTTGCCACGTTCTCGGAGCGGGCGTTCGCGGCTAGCGTTGATAGATGGGCAGATAGCCCTTGTCCAACTGCAGCATGATCAAGTTGCAAGCTGTCGCATAGACGGGATGCACTTGACCTTCCCAAGATCCATCAGGACGCTGTTGAGCGACAATCTTGTCGTAAAGTCTATCCCTGAAAGGTTTCCAAAGCTCATCACCTTGGCGATAGACGACTTGGCTGTAGTAGAGATAGGTGTAGTGCCAATGTCCGAAAGACGGCCCTGCCAATCCGTAGAGTGATTTCTTGGTGTACTCCAGCATGTCCGGGACGTGCTCACCTTCGTAGTCGCCTGCATTGTAGAGTGCCGCTAGTGCGGCAGCCGTAATCGCAGGCCTACTCGTTCCTCTCTGTTTGCTGCTGTAACTAATGCCGCCATCGGGGTTTTTGCAGCCATAAATGTACTCTTTTGCATTGTCGATCACTTTGCCGCTAACCGGGATGCCTGCGTTACGGCATCCACGCAGTCCCTGCACCTGCGTGATGGTTGTTGATCCCTCATCAAAATTGTTCCCAGCCGCCGCGGAAACATATCCCCAACCACCGGCCTCTGTTTGCGCGTTACCGCTAAACTGAACCGCGCGTGTCAAGACATCGACCAATTCTTCTCGTCGGTCAATCAAACCTTCCTCGCCTATCACTTGAGACATCAACAACATGGCGAAGCCGTGCCCGTAGGTGTACCGTGAATCCGTCTTTGGATCGCCAATCAAGCCGTTGGTACGACTCTTACTAATGAGGTAATCCGTTGCTCGTGCAATTTGTTTCGCATAGGGTCCTTGAGTGGTCGTACTGCCACTTGCGATCAGAGCAGTCGCTGCGAGCGCTGCCATCGCCGTAGGATACTGATTGGTATTCCACCTCCCGCGTGACGACTGCGTCCTACTAAGCCACCGAAGTCCTTTTTCGATTGATTCATCCCACGCGACCTTGGAGTCAGCGGCGTTTGCGGAGCCCACAAGCCCACCGGTTGCCGTCAATACTGCAGCGTTTCGAAGCCAATCTCGGCGTGTTTGACTATTTCTCATGACCCTGTTCTCGTTCGTCACGCAATTCAAAACCGGGGCGTTTTCCCCTGCGGTGAGCGAATTCACCAATAATTCGATTCAGCCACCAGCGTATTGTACTACGAGGTGTCAACGTAATGGGACTTCAAATTGTTCGAACGGTGTGATGTAAACCTCTCCGCTGCTGACACTTAGGGCAAAAGAATGTACTACGTTGGGCCTGTACGATCCTCCTAATCCGGCCTTTTCGGCAACGGATGCACGGCTCATCAACTCGGTCATAAACCCGGTGGTAATTCTGGTAGCCGCCTTCGCTATTGAGTGCATTGCGGTAGGTTCCGTCGCTGAGGGTACTGCCCTCATGCTCAATCGCCTCCTTCAAAACGGCATGAGTCGCCTGCTGTATGCGTTTCCACTGGGGACCGGTCAGGGAATCGCAGCGGGCTCGCGGATCGATACCCGAGAGAAACAGAATTTCCGCTGCGTAGAGATTCCCGATACCTGCAACCACAGCCTGATCAAGCAGGGCGACCTTAATCTCGCGCCGGCTTGTTTTTAACTTCTCCCTCAATTCATCGTGAGAGATGCTTAGGGCATCGGTTCCCAACTTGCCGTCAACTTTGATTTTTAATTCATCAGGCGATAGTAATCTTACTGTCCCCAGACCGCGTCGATCCCAAAACAACAGCTGATTGTTCGGGCCGCCCGTCAAAGTCAAACGCAATCTCAGATGCTCTGGACCCGGTGGATCAGCCAGCAATACCAAACCTGTCATCCTTGGCTCAATCACGATCACGTCGTGGCTGCCAAGGTGAATCATGACCCGCTTGCCACGTCGTCCCACATCAATGATTTCCTGACCTCGCACCCTCCGGTCAAAGGCGTGAATACTGGGCTCGAATAAAATTGGCCTTAACCGGCAAACTGGCCGTTCGGCCTTGGTGATGCGACTGCCCACTACCGGCAACACTCCACGACGCATGGTTTCGACTTCTGGCAATTCAGGCAAGAGATGATCCAGTTTCAGGAGATTGAATGACCCACAAACAGAGGCGTTTTCTGCTTACTGAAATGATAATCACTGACGATCACGACTATCTGATCGCTACGAATAGCTTACGAATAAACGTGACCTTCGAGACGATAACGAGTATCACGCAATACATCAGCATGATTCGTGCTATGAAATGCTCGCCAACCACCCAAGCCAGCGAGCACTGCATCGAGAGCATCTCCTCCGGAATCCTGCATGATCACGCGTCTACGATGACGAGACATGTCAAGCGTGCAAGGGACATGTAAATCTACAACCTTGCTCGAATGATCAGAGTTGCACGCTGAGTCTTGATCGCAGGAGACGTCTTTGGCAAGGCAAATTTTTGGCAGAGCATGGATACCTCGCAATATTTCTAATCGATTTGATCTATGAGCAGTTGTCGGTTGCTTACCCCCAGATTGCTTGTAGCGGGCGTGCGGCAGATTCCAACGTTTCAAAAAGCTCGACGGACAGGACTCGACCACAATTCGCCTCGCCGAGGCCATGCGATCATACTGAAACGGTAAGACAGCAGTCTCAACGCTCCTAGAAATGGGCAACAACACATCTCTCATACCGTGAAAAGTTTGGTAGATGATGCGGTAGTGGTAACTATCAAAAGGAGTGGAAGTTTCAACGTCTGTCTTTCGGCGAATGCGGCCACGCGAAACGATCTGACGCGCGTTCACGGCGAGTTGCCGGCCAAACACCGCAGCGGGGTTACCTCCCCCATCCTTTGATTCAAAATTGTCAACCATTTCCAGTTGTGAGTTCCAATCCTCGCCTCCCAGTTCAAGAGGAAGTCCAAAGGGGAAATCCATTGCCCAGAGAGTGGCTCGACTGCTGGAAATTTGCTCAGCTAAGAAGCGGCAAACCGCGGTTCGTTCATCGGAGCCAGCTAATTTCCCCAGCGAGGCCAACTGGACCAGTTGAAGAGTGCCCAACGACCAATCAGCCTCAAATTCCGCCAACCAGGCAGTTTTTCCGGATTTACTTGCACCACTGAAATCCACACCACAGACACGTTGCAATCTCGGGGTTTTCATGGGCTTGCCAGCGGTCGCGTTGACGTCATCGTCAACAAAAGTGAGAATCGGGGTCGGTGATGTCGGCACGTGTTCTGCGGTCTTAAGGGCTTGAGGACGGGTCTGCTGACGGCCCTTCAAGTTGTCCAGCCAGAGAATTGCTTCCATGAGTACCGTACCCAACGCGTCGAGTGCCACCGCTTCTGTCCCTGATACACGCGGTCGTTTCGGCGATTTCGGTGGCCGATTCGTGCCCGAGACGCTGACGCAAGCCCTGGACCAGCTTTCTGAGGAGTACGAAAAAGCGAAACTCGACCCCGAGTTCCAGCGTGAACTGAAGATTCTTTTGAAGACTTTCGTTGGCCGCCCCAGCCCGCTTTACTTTGCACGACGACTGACCGAGTCCGTGGGTGGAGCACAAATCTGGCTAAAACGCGAAGATGTGAACCACACCGGAGCACACAAAATCAACAACACCGTGGGTCAAGCTTTGCTCACTCTTAGGATGGGTAAAACGCGTGTGATTGCTGAGACGGGGGCAGGTCAGCACGGAGTGGCCAGTGCCACAGCTTGCGCCCACTTCGGGCTACCTTGCACTGTTTACATGGGCAGCGAAGACATCCGACGTCAAAAGCCCAATGTCTTCAGCATGAAGTTGATGGGGGCAGAAATATGCCCCGTTGAAAGTGGGTCAAAGACGCTACGTGACGCCGTGAACGAAGCGATGCGTGACTGGATGTCATCTGTCGAGCACACCCATTACATCATCGGCAGCGCGATCGGGCCCCACCCATTCCCGATGATGGTTCGAGATTTTCAATCAATCATCGGACGCGAAACACGTGAACAATGCTGCGATTCGTTTGGCAGATTGCCCGATTGCGTCGTCGCCTGCGTTGGTGGGGGCAGCAATGCAGCCGGAATGTTTTATCCATTTGTCGAGGATGAAAAAGTCAGGCTGGTTGGTGTTGAAGCGGGAGGACGGGGCAGCGACCCGGGCCAACACGCGTCGCCACTCTCGTTCGGGAATCCTGGCGTTCTACACGGAAGCTACAGCTACGTGATGCAGGATGCCGACGGGCAAACATGTGATGTGCACTCTATGAGTGCCGGGCTGGACTACCCGGGGGTTGGACCTGAACACAGCTACTGGAAAGATACTGGCCGCGTGACGTACTCCGACTGTGGCGATGCAGCGGCAATGGACGCGTTTGACAAATTAGCGCGTACCGAAGGTATCATCGCTGCATTGGAAACGAGTCATGCGATAGCCAAAGCGTTAGAACTAGCGAAAGACATGCCAAGCGACTCGCATTTAGTCGTTTGCCTTTCTGGACGCGGCGATAAGGATGCGATGGAGATCGCAAGGCTGCGTGGTGAAAACTGGTAGGATCAGCTACTGCAAACCCTGCATTTGTTCTTTCGGCGAACGCAGTGGGAAGCATCTTTTCTTGGCGTATCGGACAAACCGAACGCCGTTTCAGCTGAGTTTCATTACGCAACAAGGACGATAAGCACATGACGAAACTGACTTGGCTTAGCCACGGCGGCTGGATGATCGAGAACGACAACCACCGACTGCTGATAGATCCCTTCCTGACCGACAACCCAGCAGCGGTGATTTCTGCTGACCAACTAATAGATGTCGATCACATTCTCATTTCGCATGGACATTTTGATCACGTTGCAGATGCTGCGTCGATTGCGAATGAGAACAACGCGACTATTGTCGCGATTTATGAAATTGCGGAATGGTTTGCCAAAACACAGAGTGTGCAGTCAACGGTGGGAATGAACATCGGAGGTAAACTCGAATTACCTTGGGGTTCAGTGAAGATGACTCCCGCGTTTCACAGCAGCCAGCTCCCAGATGGATCCTATGGTGGCGAACCTGCTGGCTTCGTCGTCACCATTGACGGCACACGCATCTACTTTGCCTGCGATACCGCACTGTTCGGCGACATGAAACTGTATGCAGATAACGTCGATATTGCTGTGTTGCCGATCGGTGATCTGTTCACGATGGGCATTGAGGACAGCGTCACAGCAACCAAACTCATCAACGCTAAGAAGGTGTTGCCAGCACATTACGGGACTTGGCCACCCATTGCCCAGGATGCAAACCACTGGGCAGACCGGATTCGAAATGAAACGAATGCCGACCCCGTCGTGCTTGAAGTCGGTGAGTCGATCAGTTTTTAAAACTGCGATTTTCTCGACATGATAGCCAGCCAAGCGGACTTCGTCGCAGACGCAACTCGATTTCCGTCTGTAGCCAGTGGACATATCACCTGAAGTCAGCTGCGTGAGATGTTGACTATGTCAGGATGTCATGAATCACCTTGGCTTCTTCGACTCCCGTGAGCCGCATCTTCAAGCCTTGGAATTTGACACTGAATTTTTCATGATCAATGCCCAGGGTGTGCAAAATGGTGGCGTGCAAATCCCTCACATGAACAGGGTTTTCCGTGACTGATAGCCCCAGATCATCCGTGGCCCCATAACTGACCCCCGGCTTCACTCCTCCACCAGCCATCCACAGAGTATAAGCGTCAATAAAATGGTCACGACCGCCAACTTTTTTGTTTCGTGTCTCCCCCATGGGAGTGCGACCAAATTCTCCGGTCCAAACAACCAGTGTTTCATCTAACAATCCACGGTCATCCAAATCCTGAATCAGAGCAGCAGACGCCCGATCAACTTGGTTACAACACTTTTCCAGATCCTTACCGAGCGTCTGGCCCGGTCCGCCATGGTGATCCCAATCTGTGTGGTAAAGCTGCACAAATCTGACACCCCGTTCTACCAGTCGCCGAGCCAAGAGACAGTTATTCGCGTACGAGGCACGGCCAACCATGGCCCCATAACTGTCCATGGTTTGCTGAGACTCGTCACTAATATCCATCAACTCGGGCGCACTCGACTGCATCCTGTATGCCATCTCATAGGCCGCGATCCGGGTTTCGATTTCACTGTCTCCGGTTGCCTGCAGTCGCTTCCGATTCAATTCAGTCACCGCATCATGGAAGTCCCGACTTAGCTCACCGCGAAATTTGGCTGGACTTGTCAGGTTAACAATCGGATCACCTGAACTTCTAAAAGGAACACCTTGATACTTGGAAGGCAAGAAACCACTTGACCAGAGAGCGGCACCCGCCCGCGGTCCACGAGGTCCCGACTGTAGCACAACAAAACCCGGCAGATTTTGACACTCACTGCCAATCCCGTAGGTCACCCACGACCCCATGCTAGGCCGGCCAGGTTGGGGATTACCTGAGTTCATGAAAATCTTTGCGGGCCCATGATTAAACACATCCGTGTTCATGCTATGGATGAAGCAGAGTTTATCGGCAATCTTCTGGTGAAACGGTAACAACTCGCTTATTTGAATGCCTGATTCGCCACACGACTTGAACTTCCTGGTACTCCCCAAAAGTTTTGCATCTTTACCGAGGAACGAAAATCGTTTCCCGTCGATGAACGCTCGAGGTGTTTCTTTACCATGTAACTCATTGAGCTTTGGTTTGAGAGAAAACAGCTCCAACTGACTTGGACCACCAGCCATGAAAAGTACGATCACATTCTTTGCCTTGGCGGGATGATGCAACACACCAACCTTCTCGCCTGCACCACCCGCTTGGGTACGGCTTCCATCGAGGAGACTCGTCAGCGCAATGCCTCCTAATCCAACGCCACAATCGCGAAAGAGCTGACGTCGCGTAGCAAGCCGTGTCAGTTTGTCTTCGTAATTCATCTCATTCTCTCGTAATGAATTCATCAAGATTCATCAATACACGTGCAACTGCGACCCACGCATACTGCACCGCCTTCGCTTCCGAACCGGCCATACTGCTAGCGAACTTCCGTCTCTGGTCTCTCAGGAACGTCTGTAAGAATTCAAGTTCCTGAGTGGATGGATGTCGGCACAAAGCAAGGTGAAACATGTACTTCAATTGCGATTCATCACTCCCCTCGACAGAGACGACACGGTCAGCAAGAGCCTCAGCCAACTCGAACAAACCTGGGTCATTCGCGACCATCAACGATTGAAGAGGAGTATTCGAGCGGCCCCTCCGAGTGCACGTGACATTAAATCGGGGAACATCAAATGCAGTCAGCATTGGATGAGGGGAACTACGATAGAAAAACGTATACATTGTTCGACGAAATCGATCCGGCCCCTGGCTTGTTGGCCAATTCTTTTTCTTTTGGGTAAACGCATAAACGCCGGCTGGCTGAGGGGGATAGACGGATGGTCCACCTATGGTCGGCACCAACTTGCCTGACGCAGAAAGCGCAAGGTCCCGCACAATTTCCGCATCAACTCGCAATCGGTTCTGCCTTCCCAAGAGGCGATTCAAAGGATCTTCTTGCTGCAAATCGATGCGTGCATCAGAGGACTGGCGATAGGTAGCTGATGTGACGATCAATCGCAGAATTTGCTTCTGTGACCAACCACGATCAACCAACTCAGCTGACACCCAATCCAACAAGGCTGGATGGGAGGGCAATGCACCCTGTGCGCCAAAATCCTCAACGGTCTCAACCAATCCGACACCAAATAGTTTTTCCCACATTCGATTGACGACGACGCGAGGTGTCAGTGGGTTACCAGAATCGACCAACCAGCGTGCTAAATCGAGCCGATTCAAGGGCTGCTCCGACTTTGACCACAGATACAGATTTCCGAGAACAGCAGGCTCCACTGATTCAGCCGGACGCAGAAAATCTCCTCGAGTTAGCAAATGCGTGGCTCGAGGTTTCTCGAGTTCGCGCATCACCATGGACTTGACAACCTCCGCCTCTAATTTACGTTTTTTTGCTTCCAGTGCGTTACGACGCAAGGGAACCAAGTCCACCACAGGACGACTTGGTGAACTCGACAGTCGAAACCGTCCAAGATTGTAGGGTTGTGTGCCCTGATTGAATCGCAGTCGCAACCGCAATTCCGTGGGTTTCTCAAATACGATTGGCTCAGCCAATAGAAACTTTGCCCAATGCGCCACGTTACCTTTCTGATTCGTATTGATAGCCCAACCACTTTTCAGGTCATCATCAACAGCAAGTGAAACGTCATGCTGACTCTGCGAGTAGTCTGCAATAGCTACTGGTTCGAGTTGCAGCTCGTTTCCATCGGCATCTTCGAAATGAACATCGACCATGACAAAGTTGCCATTGCTGGCTCGCCCAGGCCCCCCCTTGGGCAATGCCTCGTGGGGTAACACATCGAGCTGAAAAGCTGCAACCTTTCCTTTTTTTGCATGATAGACAACTTCGTAAGTCTCCTCGACTGGATTGGGACCACTCACCAAAAGCGACTGGTCCTGCAGCATTTCAAAGTTAGCCTCTGATGCAGCCTTCGCTTCGATTGGCTTGAGAGCAGTCCATTCTTCGGGCGTTCCCGCATCTGCTAAAGCACGTTCTTTTTCTTCAGTCTTCAAGGCGGCCAACTGGCTGTCCAAATTTTCAATTTCCTTTTCATGCGGATTTCGAAAAATCACCTCCGGGCCACGATTGTTCCTGTCGACAGTGCTGTTAAAAAAAGCAAAAAGTCTGTAATAATCAAGTTGGCTTACAGGGTCAAATTTATGATTGTGGCACTGAGCACACCCCACAGTCAGGGCCAACCAAACTGTGCCCGTTGTGTTTGTCCTGTCAATTACAGACTCAACTCTAAATTGCTCAGCATCGGTCCCACCCTCTTCATTAATCAATGTGTTCCTGTGAAATCCGGTCGCTGCAAGTTGCTTCATGGTTGGATCAGGCAATAAATCACCAGCCAATTGCTGGATCGTAAATTCGTCAAACGGCATGTCGTCGTTGATCGCATCTATCACCCAATTACGATACGGCCACATCACCCGTGCATTGTCAAAGGTGTAGCCATTTGAGTCAGCGTACCGTGCCTGATCCAGCCAGTGGCGTCCCCACCGCTCGCCATAATGTTTAGATCGCAACAGCTCATCAACTAGTGATTCGTAGGCAGTTGCCGAATCATCCGCCAAAAAGGCATCCACCTGACTTGGCGTTGGCAACAAACCGATTAAGTCAATGTACAGACGCTTGATCAATACCGCGCGACTTGCCTGAACCGATGGCTTCAGGCCCTCGCTCTCAAGTCGCTCGAGAATGAAGTGATCAATCGGATTCACGCACCACGACTGATCTACGGTGCGAGGTGGTGTTGCTTTAATGACGGGCTCAAAAGCCCAATGCTTCTGATACTTGGCGCCACAATCAATCCAGTCTGCCAGAATTTCTTTTTCATCCTGACTCAACACGCCACTTTCAGGTGGGGGCATCACCTCGTCAGGATCCAACGACTTCAAACGCTTCACTAGTTCCGATTCAACAGAACGCCCCGGTTGTATCACTCCCGTCGACATCACATCTTCTCGAGAATCCAAACGCAAATCTGCCTCGCGATGCTCATCATCAGGCCCGTGACAGGCGAAACAGTGCTCTGCGAGTATGGGCCGCACATCTCGATTGTAAAGAACACCAGTGGAGATCGTACCAACATCCTCTGCATGCACGTGCATCGCAATGCTGAGCGTGATCAACATCCACGAGGAAAAGGGAAAACAAACTGAAAAATCAAACGCCATACTACCCCCAATTATCGGCTCGTGAACGTAATGAATGTTCCAAGGAATCCGCTTCAAGGAGCATCAGCGATGAAACAGGAGATGAATACATAGCCCAAAACAGGATATCGACAAACCGACGACAGTCGCAGGATGCAGTTGCCTGTTCCTTTTGTGACTTGGAACTGCTGTCACCTGCAGGTCACGCCATTGACCAGTTCATGCAGAGTATAAATCAGTTGATATTGTTTTACATGGCAATTTCGAACGGTAATTCTCCGCGAAATAGCAACTGGGCCCCCATGGGAACTTCGGCAAATCGCCAGAATGCTGGTTCGATTCCGAAAGGTGTTGTAACAAGCATTCTCTCATGCTTTTCCCAAAAACGTGTCAGCTTCGCGGTCATACGATAAACTTGCAGCATGCCCCTTTTGTGTGCAACAACCTGTCCGTCAGAATGATCGTTGGTGCTCCAACCCTGTCACAAACTGCACTCCCACCACAAAACCTACTGCAAACATGTTCACGACTTTTTCCCGAAGCATCATCGCGTTGCTCGTAATCTATTCTTTGCCTGTTTCTGCTGATGAAGGTAGTAGTGAGAGCAAATGGAAATTAGATCCACTTTCCTATAACAACCCGGGCCTCAAGGTTGATCTGGGAGTTGGCTTATGGGCGTGGCCGTTGCCGATGGACTATGACGGTGATGGAGACATGGATCTGCTTGTAGCCTGTCCCGACAAACCCTCGAACGGTGTCTTTTTCTTCGAAAACGCAACGCAGAATCCCAAAGACCCCAAGCCAGTCTTTAAGCCAGCTGTTCGATTAGGAAAAACGACTCACAACTTTCAGGTCAGCTTCGTCAATGGGAAACCTCGTATCCTCAAGCCGGGATACGAATTTCCGAGAGACTCGAGTACAGGTCAATTTGATTTTTCAAACCCCGTTAAAATTTACCCCCGCACCAATGTCCATGACCGCAGCGTGCGAGCCAACATGTGGCGATACGTGGATTACGATGGTGACGGCGATCAAGACGTGATTGTCGGAGTGGGAGACTGGTCAGATTATGGCTGGGACGCTGCTTTTGACCGAAACGGTGACTGGAAAAATGGCCCACTGCATGGTTACATCTACCTGATCAGTAACCAAGGCTCTGATAGCAAACCTGTCTATGCAGACCAACCGATCAGAATCACAGCAGGTGGAAGCGTGATCGACGTGTATGGCTGGCCATCACCAAATTTCTCTGACTTTGATGGTGATGGTGATCTTGACCTGCTCTGTGGTGAATTCCTTGACGGTTTCACCTATTTCCAAAACACAGGCACCAGATCAAAACCCAGATATTCTGCTGGTCAAAAACTTCTCAACCGTCAAGGAATGCCATTGACGATGGATTTGCAGATGATCACTCCAACTGCGATTGACTGGGACAGTGACGGTGACATCGACCTGATCACTGGTGACGAGGATGGGCGGGTCGCGTTGCTTGAGAATACAGGTGAACTCTTTTCCGGCGCACCTGTGTTTAAAATGCCCTTCTACTTTCAGCAAGAGGCTGACTCGCTCAAGTTTGGTGCGTTAGCAACTCCCTTTGCGTTTGACTGGGACAAGGATGGTGATGAAGACATTCTGTGTGGAAATACTGCGGGTTACATCGGCTTCTTCGAGAATCTTGGGCAGGCGAAGAATGGTTTGCCAAAATGGTCCGCTCCAAGAAAACTCAAAGCCCAATCTGCCGGATCAGACCATGCTGCCACATTCCGCGTGATGGCGGGGCCCAGTGGATCCATCCAAGGGCCATGTGAAGCCAAATGGGGTTACACCACACTTTCAGTCGCAGACTGGAATAGCGACAACCATCCTGACATCATTTACAACTCTATCTTATCGCGTCTTGGACTCTTGGTTGGTACGCAGAGTGGTTTGCAAGCTACCGAACTGGATCTTAACAAACCTGAAACACCGCCAAGTTGGTACTGGTGGAATCAGCCATCAAACGTAGCACTGACACAGTGGCGAACCACGCCGGTCGCCATTGATTTTGATGGTGACGAACAGCTTGATCTTGTCGCGTTGGACCAGCAGGGCTTTCTTGCTTTGCGTTCTCAAGGGAAAGCACCCGATCGTATTTTCATTGATGAGGACAACCGCCCGATACAACTCAATCCGAAGTCATGTGGTAGTTCCGGCCGAATCAAACTGGCCGTTGTTGATTGGGATAGCGATGGACGGCTGGACATTCTCGTGAATTCGGAAAATGCAACGTGGTACCGCAATTGCGTTGATCGAAAAGACAAGGTTGTTCTAAAGAAAATTGGTAACCTCGCCCGTCGTAACGTTGCCGGACACACATCCAGCCCAGCAGTGTGTGATTTTGATAACGACCAAAAACCTGATCTGCTAGTCGGGTCGGAAAACGGTCGAATTTACCATATCAAACACGATGATTGCGTTACCTATGATCCACAGGAATTGATCGCTCGCCAACCAAAACTACCAGTCCAAGCCCGATTCCCAGGATTCGTAAAAGAGGAGTTTGTGTTTACCAAGGCCAAGTTCCCCCAATGCCACGCTTCAACGATTTGCGAAACCAGCCGAGGACTTGTGGTTGCCTGGTTTGGAGGCACTCGAGAAAAGGATAAGGATGTTGGAATCTGGACTTCGTATCACGACGGTAATCGCTGGACCAGTCCCAAGGAATGGGCAACTGGTATCCAGCACGAAAGCTTGCGTTATCCATGCTGGAACCCAGTTCTGTTTCAAGCGGAGACTGGTGGCCCTACCTCGTTATTTTTCAAAGTTGGTCCCGACCCACGTTCGTGGTGGGGCGAAATGATGTTCAGTTACGATCAGGGCCGGACCTTCCGTGACCGCCGTCGGTTACCCGAAGGAATCGATGGCCCTGTCCGCTGCAAGCCAACGTTGCTCGCGAACAATACCCTGTTGTGTGGTTCATCCACAGAGCATGACGGCTGGCGAGTGCATTTTGAAAAAGTGGCACTCGAAAAAGGAAAACCAACAGGCACATGGAAGCGAATTGGACCGATCAATGAATCCGAACAATTCAGTGCAATTCAACCCACTTTCCTAAAGCATGCTGATGGCCGTATTCAAGTCCTGTGCAGAACAAAAGAGAGTGTTATCAGCACCAGTTTTTCGGCAGACAATGGCGAGACCTGGTCACCCATGCAAGCGACAAACCTCCCCAATCCCAATTCGGGAATTGAAGTGGTTAGCCTTCAGGATGGACGACACCTCATGATCTACAACCACCTTGGATCTGGGACCACAGGGTGGGGGCGTAGGGGACTCTTGAATCTTGCAATTTCTTCCGATGGCCTACAATGGAAAAAAGTTGCAGTCCTTGAACAGGAAGAAAAACAGGAATTCAGTTATCCCGCCATCATTCAGACCAAAGACGGCATGGTGCACATGACGTATACCTGGAAACGGCAACGTATCAAACATGTCGTGATTGATCCGAGCAAAATCAACACAGGTGAGGTGTTAAGTCTCGAGAACTGGCATCATCAAGGAAACGAGTGATTTCAAGCAATCACACCCATCACCAGCAGTCTTCAGACATCTTAAAATTCCTGTCTTCAGCATTGGCGAAATTTAAAAGTTCTCCGCCGTCAGCAAAAACGGATCATGCCAAACGCTATGACGCTTCAATCAACTCCAACACAAGACGCCCATGGCTTCAAACTTACAAACTCTGGCCATGAATCTGTTCTCAGACCTTGTTTCCTTCACTCAGTTGTTTTTTAGTCATGGTTTTCACATCGCGATGGTGGTTTCGAGGATCGTTTGTCGTTGCGGTGGTCGTAATGGAATTGATCAACGGGGCGCACACAGTCGGCAATGAACCGGAACAAGTACCTCTCCCGGAAAGCAAAATACGCGAAGCGATTGAGGCAGCTTTGCCTTTGCTGGAAAAATCATCAAAAGGTTCGGCCGAACAACGCAAATGCTTTACCTGCCATAGCCAAGCACTTCCGGTCATGGCCCTGAGCGAGGCGAGGTTGCGAAATTTCGAGGTTGATACCAACAACTACGAAAGACAAATCAAGCACACTGTCACCCACCTGCGAAAAGGCAAAAAAGGCTACGCCGAGGGAAAGGGGCAGGGCGGTGGTGTTGATACAGCTGGTTACGCCTTATGGACTCTTGAAGTGGGCGATTACCCTGTCGATCCCATTATTGATGCTGTCACACACTTCCTGCTAGCATCGCCCGGAGATGCCGATCATTGGCAGTGCAGTAGCAATCGGCCACCGTCCGAATCAAGTGATTTTACAACCACGTATCTCGCGATCCGAGCACTGAAATATTACAGCAATGAAACCCAGAAAATTGCTGCGCAGAAGCGGTACAAATCCACTTTGAAATGGCTTCTCGCTGCCACGCCAAAAACAACAGAGGATAAAGTATTCCACTTACGATCACTCGATTATCTCAATGCTCCCAAAGAATCCATCAAGCGATTTTCCGCTGACTTGCTCAAAGCTCAGCGCGTTGATGGTGGCTGGAGCCAGCTTGACGGGATGGAAAGTGACCCATACGCAACAGCAACGGTACTGGTAGGGCTGATTCGAAGTGGCCAGACAGATCGCCAAAACTCTGCCTACACCAATGGCATTTCCTATCTCGTGAAACACCAAACAGCACAGGGTTCATGGCATGTAACGTCGAGGAGCAAGCCTTTTCAGAAATACTTTGAAACAGGTTTTCCCCACGAGAAAGATCAATTTATCTCGACCAGCGCCACGGCTTGGGCAACCATGGCTTTGCTTCTGGCACTGCCATTAAATGAATCCAGTGACGCATTAGCAAAATAAAAAGTCAAAACTGATTCAGACAAAACCGATTGAGAGCATATCACGCTTCTTCCGAGTTCGTTTTTTCCCGCACCAATACATCGTCGCCATCAACTTTCACCTCGAAGCAGTCAACGCGTGTTTTAGGGTTATCCTCCCACGTTCCATCACGAATACAAAAACGCCAGGCATGCCATGGGCAGGTGACCATTTTCCCCTCGACGTATCCTTCGGCCAGCGAGGCCCCCATGTGAGGGCAAAGGTCGTCGATCGCAAACCATTCCTCTCCCGTTCGAAAAACTGCGACCATTCGCCCATCAACGGGGACAGCGCGCCCCTGTCCTTCCTCAAAATCGCTGATTTTTCCCACTATTTCGAAATCGCTCACAATCGTATTCTCGTTTCCATGCTGGTTTGCGTTGTACAAATGGCCCCTTCTCAGCCACACTTTAGCGTGTCTGGCAAGGAAATGCCGACCCAATTCAAGAGAGCACCCCTGGCCCACTGATGGGACCAGAGCCGCCAACTTCATTTACCGTCACGTTTTCACCGTTACGACAGAACACCATGATCAACCATGAACGCCGCCGCAAGCTCGAATCCCGCGTTTGGCCGCACGTGCAGACGCCAGCTCAGTACGTCGGTGGAGAACGCAACATCGTCGTGAAGGATCATGCCAAGGTGCAGGGAAAACTTTGCCTTGGCTTCCCTGACGCCTACACCATTGGCATGAGTCATCATGGATTACAGGTCCTGTATTCGCTTATGAATCGCCGCGAGGAATGGTGTGCCGAGCGTGTTTTCACACCGTGGCCAGACATGGAAAAACTGCTTCGCCAGCATGACATCCCTCTGTACACTCTGGAAACATTTACTGCGTTGAGCGATTTTGATGTCATTGGCCTTTCATTGCAGTATGAGATCAGTTCTCCCAATGTTCTGACCATGATTGATTTGGGGGGCATCCCGTTAAAAGCAATTGACCGCACCATGGCTGACCCACTGGTCCTTGCCGGTGGCCCCTGCTGCCAAAATCCAGAACCGATGGCGGACTACTTCGACGTCATGATTACTGGCGACGGCGAACCTGCTCTGCCCACGGTGTGTGACCTGTGGCTGAAACTTAAAAATGAAAGACGGCTACCGGATGGTTCTTTCGCAACAGGCGAGGAAGGACGCAAACAGCGTGAAGAAGCGCTGGTGATGGTGGCACAAGCCATTGAGTCAGCTTATGTACCGCGATTTTACATGCCGGAGTATGGAAACGGTCGTATCGCCACTCTTCACCGCACACGCAATGATGTCCCCGAAACCATTGCTCCGAGCGTGATCAGCGACCTAGATGGTATTCCGCTGCCAACCAGTCCCATCGTTCCCTACATCGAATGTGTTCACGACAGAATTGCGGTAGAGATCATGCGTGGCTGTCCGCATCTGTGTCGTTTTTGCCAGAGCACTGTTATTAAGCGGCCATTGAGAGTACGTGAAGTCGACACAATTGTTGACGCAGCTATCGAAAGCTACAAAAACACTGGGTACAACGAGATCAGCATCCTGTCGTTGTCTAGCAGTGACTACCCACACTTTGAGCCACTGGTTACGAAACTTCATGAAGTATTCAAACCACTGGGTGTAAACATCAGTGTGCCAAGTTTACGAGTCAACGAACAACTGCGCACGCTGCCTGTTCTGCTGGGAAGCGAACGAAGACGCAGCATGACTCTTGCTCCCGAGGTTGCTCGTGATGACATGCGAGAGCAAATCCGAAAGAAAATCAAGAACAGTGATTTGATTGAGGGTTGCCGAGTCGCATTCCAAAATGGATTTGAGAGTATCAAGCTGTATTTCATGTGCGGACTACCGGGTGAAAGGCCCGTAGACTTGGATGGCATTGTCGATCTAGCGGAAAAAATCGCAACGGTGGGCAAAGAAGTCAACGGCCGTTACGCCCGCGTCACGGCCAGCGTGTCCAATTTTGTGCCGAAGGCACACACTCCCTACCAGTGGAATGGGATGCAACGACGCGAGTACTTCCAATGGGCACACAAGTACCTCTGGAGTCGACGCCGCATTCGCAGTGTAAATATCAAATGCCACGATGTCGAAACGAGTCTGCTGGAAGGTGTCCTAAGCCGCGGTGATCGCCGCACTGGAGAAGCCATTCGTCTCGCCTGGGAACGTGGCGCGAGGATGGACGGTTGGCACGAGTACCTTGATGCCCAGCGTTGGTGGGACGCCATCGCTGATGCTGGCATTGATGTAGAAAAGCAAGTCCACGAAAAATACGAGTTAATGGACAAGCTGCCGTGGGATCACGTGAATGTCAAATTCGGGCGTGCTTATCTTGAGAAAGAGCAGGGCAGGGCAACTGTGCAGCTCGCCGAAATGGCCAACGCAACTTAGTCAGGTGCTCGCTTTTCAGACCGCTGAACTGTCAGTCTGTAGCAAATTCGGTACTGCGAGCGAAGGGTTCGATGTGCACATGCACATCTCGAACCCTTGGCAAACTGACCAGTAGCTGGTCTTTGACTTGGTGGGCGATTCGATGTCCGGCATCCACCGTCATCATGCCCTCAACCTGCACATGGATTTCTATGAAGTATTCGAGTCCACTCTTTCGAACACGAAGCTTCTCGACAGCTTGAACACCACCGACGGCCTCCGCAATTTCCCGAACCTGCAGCACTGTTTCTTCATCTGCCTGCTGGTCCATCAACTCGGTTGCAGTTGAAAGAAAGATCTTTCCTCCGGTGTAGATTAAGGCGGCACAAACGCAAAGCGCTGCGATTGGGTCAATGTACCGTCCCCAATCACCCACATAGGGCGCCGCAATTAACGACACAGCGACCAAGCCTGATCCAATTGCATCGCTACGATGATCCCACGCCACAGCGGTAAGCGAGGAGGAATTAAGACGTTTGGCAACTCGCATTGTGTATCGATAAATAACTTCCTTGATCACCGCACACACACCAGCGATCAAACCGGCTGCAATACCCGGCACCTCTAACTCACTGCCGAACCGCTTGATTGTCTCCAGTGCCAGCAAACCTGCACTGAAGGCGACCAATAGCGAAACACTGAGCCCTGCGATCGACTCAGCCTTGGTATGCCCATAGGGATGATCCTCATCCTCCTCAACCTGAGCCATACTGAGGGCTCCACGGACAGCCATGGAACTTGCGACATCACCGATCGAATTCACGGCATCTGCAATAAGTGCCGCCGAACCCGTGGCTATCCCTCCCGCCAATTTGCTCAGCACCAGAAGAAAATTGACTCCTAAGCCCCACACTGCGGCACGTTTGGCATCCACGTAAAGACGCTGACGCACGGCGACAGAGGCTTCGTCACGGGGAGGCGTAATTGACAAGCAACAGTCTCTTCAACGGGGAAATTCAGGCTTTCAACTGCCTAACAGTAACTCACTTCGTTGACACTTCAAAGTCCAGTGATTTCCACCCAAGTCGTTCCCCAACTTGAAATAGCGAGGTCTCCAAGGAGGACACCCGGAATCCAAGGATCGTGATTTAGCTTGATAACAATTCACTGATGTTGCTCAACCTGGGTGAAAGAACGGTCACGCCCGTGATTTCGTGACCTACTCTTCAACGGGGCTTGGGCACGGGCGAGGACAGGGAACACGGGAACAGGCAGCCAAGGGCTACGGAAACAACTGATGACCACAAAATCGGCAAAATCGGCAAGTCACAATGGTCTGCCGTCCGCCAATGGATCCACTACATCGCTACCTTGGTTTGCGGCCACAACCCTGCTTGGTGCTTTTCTCGTATTTCAGGTTCAACCGGTCATCAGCAAATGTGTCTTGCCGTGGTTTGGTGGGACACCTGCCGTCTGGACTACTTGCATGCTGTTCTTTCAAGTGCTCCTATTCGCTGGATACCTTTACGCCCATGTGCTACGGACTCTTTTTCGACCTTTGGTTCAGGGCTGTATTCATATCTCACTACTCGGGATGGCAGCACTTGCGTTGCCCATAGAACCGTCGAACGCATGGAAGCCTACTGGCTCAGAGTCGCCCACACTCCATTTGTTGTGGATGCTGAGTGTACACGTAGGGCTGCCATACTTTGTACTTTCAAGCACGGGACCATTGGTACAAGCATGGCTAAGCTATCGAGACAATTCTGATCGAGTCTATCGACTTTACGCCCTCTCAAATGCAGGCTCCCTTGCAGCACTCCTCAGCTATCCGTTCCTCGTTGATCCCTTACTTTCAGTTTCAAATCAATCGTTGGTTTGGTCGCTAATGTTCTGCCTGTTTGCTCTGATTCAAGGTGTGGTTGCTATCGGTTTATTTCGGGTTCCCACTCCCGCAGAGCAGGCAACCAACACGCCGCTAGTTCCTGCCACATCGCTTAATAGCAAAGTGCCGAGTTGGAAAGTCAGATCGTGCTGGATCGCGTTGCCGGCGTTGGCGTCAACCATGCTGCTGGTGGTTACCAATCATGTTTGTCAGAACGTTGCTGTAGTACCGTTTTTGTGGGTTTTGCCTCTTAGCCTCTACCTCCTGAGTTTCATCATATGCTTTGATTCACCACAGTGGTACAAACCAAAATGGACAGCGACCGCAACCTTGGTATCAATCTGTTTCATTCCTTTGCTGAATGTCCTGCCAAATCACCTGCAACTGCTAACTGAAGTTTCCAGCTACATGGTGATGTTGTTGGGTGTGTGTCTGTTATGCCATGGTGAAGTTGCCCGACTAAAGCCCGATGCTGCAAAGCTAACGCAATACTACATGCTGATGTCTGGTGGTGGTGCGATCGGCGGCATTATCGTCGCCATCATTTGCCCACTCTTATTGACGACCCACTTTGAGCTTCCACTGTCTCTGGCCTTTGTCACTGGAATGGCTTTCGTCATCTTTTTTGCATGCCGCAGTTGGAGTCGTCCGGACTATGACTGGAGCATTGCTCATCGTCTCAGATATGCTGCGCTTTCCGTAATTACAGCCCCTCTGATTGCTATGGCATTTGCTTCTCACGACGAATCGATTGCCTCAGAACGAAACTTCTTCGGGGTTCTAAAAGTCGTGAAAGATGATGGAGGCTTACAACTGATACACGGAAGCACAATCCACGGAATGCAACTCACAGGACCAAATAGGTCTGTACCAACAACTTACTACGGAGAGCAAAGTGGGATCGGACTGTTATTAAAAGCTCACCAACGACTGAAGCAAGATCTTAATATAGGCGTGGTCGGCCTGGGCTGCGGAGTTCTGGCGACGTACGGACGTGCCACCGACCACATGCACATGATCGAAATCAACCCTGCCGTAATCAACATCGCAAACACCCACTTTTCATTTCTCCGCGACAGCAAGGCCAAGATCAGCACCCATGTGGGTGACGGACGATTAGTCCTTGAAAGGATGGAACGCGAACAATTCGATGTGCTGGTACTCGACGCCTTCAGTAGTGATGCCATCCCCGCACATCTACTGACAAGAGAGGCATTTCAGCTCTACACGAAACGGTTAAATCCAAAAGGCGTATTGGCGGTCCACCTCTCCAATAATCACTTAGATCTTGTGCCCTTGGTTCACCGACTCAGCGACGATGCAGGGTTCTCCAGCCGGGTAATTGACAGCAAGGGTGATCCGGAGCTTCGAACGCACGCTGCCACATGGGCGCTGATCATGCGTCCCGATCATCCGCTTTTAAAAGAATCCGAACTCGAGAAAGCAATTCTCCCCAAAAAGATGGAATTAGAGGCAGCTCCCCTTTGGACTGATCAGCGGCACAACTTAGTGAGCGTGCTGAAATTGTGGTGATTGCAAAATGCCACAAAACCGGCTTAAAAGCTGAAAGAAGCAGCTCCCCTGGTAACTTAGATCGCCTGCGCAAGCAGGGCGGCTTCGATCTTGACCAAATTTGAGTCGTCTTAAGTTTGATCTTGCTGCTTGTTTCACGCGTTTGCTACTTTCCAGCTTCCTTGGCCCATGTTTGTATCTGTTTTTGAAGGAAAGACTGCAGTTCGGAACGCGGAATAGTCGATGACGCCTTTGTTTCCGCTCCCTTCGCGCTGAAAAGTCTCTCTTCGCTTACGGATTGCTTCCTGGGACAAGGATCACGGCGCTGACGACCGGTGCGGAAATGGCCAATCACTTCGTTTTATCAGGATGATTTGACGCTGCTGGCCCGGTCACTACGCGCTTTCGCATCCACTCGACTCGACAGGATTTCACCCTCTGAGGGTGTTATCGATTCGATGGAAGTTCCAGTCCCACACGGGAGCAATTCGATCATGCAGATATACGGCCCCTATCGGGTTTCAACAACGCAGCCCAACGCTGCAGCCCAACGCAGCCAACCTCAAAAACCGGCTGATGCGACTCCGAACCCTAGCAAAGGTGCGGTGGACCAACTTGATTTGTCCAGCGCAGCCAGCGGAGTGAACCGCATGGCCCCGAGCTCGGCTGTCGCTGGTGGCGGCGAGATTCGGATCGACCGCGTCGCTGAGATTCGCAGACAAATCGCTGACGGGAGCTACGAGACTCCTGAAAAGATGGATGCTGCTCTAGATCGGCTCTTGGACCAGTATGCCTAGGCAGACCGATCCAATCAGGTTTTTTGAATAATCTACTTTCGGCATCACACCGGACCATGGCAACGCGTGCGAGGTACTCACCTCGCCGCCGTTGGCGGTATGCGGCCAAAACTCTCCGCGTATCGTCTGTTTTTTCAGGTGATGGCTTCACGGTTAGGTATATTGGCAATCGATGTGAATGTCACCCTGTATCGGATGCCCGGCCTTCCTACCCGGGTGCATCGGATCCCAATTCCAATTGAAAACGCCTGTGTCTACTGCTGATTCCCTCGAACCACTGAACGTATCTTCATCGCCTCAAGAGAGGTTTGAGGAGTACCTGCAAACACGCGGGTTACGACAGACCAGTCAGCGGAAGTTTCTGATCGAGGCGGTTTTCGAAGAACATGACCACTTTGATGCAGACGAATTGATTGACCGGCTGCCGCGTCGAGGTGAAAAGAACTACGTCAGCTCTGCAACGGTTTACCGAACACTCCGCGAATTTGTGGATGCTGGGCTGCTGAAAAGCTTTCAACTTGATGGGCGAACCGTCTACGAGTTGGATTACGGGTACCCCCAGCACGACCACCTTTACTGCACTCGGTGCAGAAGGTTATTTGAATTTCAGAGCTCGGAACTCATGAAAATCAGGGACACTGTGGCTGCCGAGAAGGGCTTTCGCGTGAGTGGTCATCGAATGATCATCCAAGGTGTCTGCCGTGAATGCGGCAAAAGCCGTCGCAAGAAGCGCAAGCAGGATCTGGTTTAGAGCGATTCGCGAATTTGCTTCAGAATCGCCGCGAATACGAGCTCATTGTCATCAAAATTGCGGCTCTCGGCTTGCAGTTGCAGAATCAAGGTTCTGCCTCCTGCCAGTAAAATAATCAGTCGCGAGACGATTAACAGATCGAGATAGTAAAACCGAAAGTCGATCGATTTTTCATCCGGTAGTGCCCCGGCCAATGACACTTCTTCACGCTCAATTTCGTCGTAATCCTCGGCAATGGATTCGGCCACCTCTTCGATGATCTCACTGACCAGTTGACCTTCATGGTCTTTCTCGAGGCTGAAAAAGCCACCTGTGGGCAATTCCAGTGTGACACCATCACTGCCCTCATCTTCCGGTCGTTCAATTTCTTTCCAGTTGTCAGGATAGAGAAATTTGATTCCAAACGATTCGAATGTGGCAGGCATGCGCGGGACAATTTGGGGTCAGCGGTGAGAAATCAATGTTTTGAGACTGTGCATGATGCGCTAGTTGACCAATAAATCCCAGCCGTGTTAGCAGCGTTCTGGACCAAGAAGGTGAGCTCGCGTTGCGTAAAAACAGGGATTTTGGTACTCCCCGGTGCATGCCGCCGCTGTTTTGGAACCCATCATGCCCGTCAATTTGCCCCCACGACTTTTCGTACTACTGTCGCTGACAGTGTGTGCTTGTTGCGGCTGCCAAAGCATGAGCCACAAACAGCAGCAAAAGTTGATTGACGCAAGACGCCACTCCGGAATGGGTTTTCAAAAAATCCACAATGGCAAGTGGGAAGATGCTGAGAAACTATTCACCCAAGCGCTCGACAGATCAGAAAATGATGAGCGGGCACATTGGGGCCTGGCAGAAGCACATTGGAATCGCGAAAAAACGGCCTTGGCAGTCGAACACATGGAACAAGCGGTTCGCCTGAGCGCAGGTGACCCAAAAATGGTCCAACGCTTGGGGCAGATGTATCTGGACATGGGCAGGCTTGAAGAAGCGAAAACCCACAGTTTGTGGGCACTAGAATCCGAACGTGATTCGGCAGAAGCGTGGGCGCTTTATGGCGATTGCCTTCGTGCAGTCGCGGGTGCTACGGACCCGCATCATCCAGCGTTACAACCTGCTCTTGCGGCTTACCACCGAGCCCTCGCGTTGCAGCCAGATTATCCCAAAGTACAGCAAACGGCAGCAGAGATTTACCTGCAACAGGAACGTTACGACCGTGTCCTGGCAACCCTTGATCGCTTGCACGATACGCATGGAGTCGAGGCTGCTTCCGCCCGCGTGGACTTACTTAGGGGGATCGCGTTGAGGCAAGAGGGGAGAGCCGACGATGCAAAGGTGAGTTTCCGCCGCGCTATCGCCAAGGATGGGAGTGATCCTGAACCCTTGATTGAATTAGCAGCTCTTGAACTCAAAGCCGGCCAAGTGGAACGAGCCCGATCTGCGTTGGAACAAGCAGCCAAAATCGCTCCCGAGCTTTTCAAAGACGGAATCCTAGTCGCGGAATTACAGGATGCGGAACAACCGATCGCCGGGGAATCCACTGGGAACGGTACGCGGCAACGTCATTGACGAACGATCGCATATGAATGGCAAGCCACGGCCCCAAATGTGACCGGCGCATTCGCCTAAAGCTGGCGAACCATGAATTTGATTTCCAATGTTTTGAACATTGCCGTACTGTCCCTGCCCGCCAACACCCTTCCATTTCGGACAATGCTCGCTGCAACTCTGAATCGAAGCCCTCGGGCCACTAGCGCACGCAGGTCGCCTCACCAAGGAGTCGCCGCGGGGCATGAGCAACAATTGTTCGGATTGTTCTGATTGCACGAATTACAACACCATTGTGCTTGTAATCAGCTGGCATCATCACTGCTCAAAATCACCATGTCGCTGAAAAATCCTGCGGTTCTTGGCAATTCAGAACATACTGCCGACGCACCCTGATTATTTAGGCTAGGCTTCGTTAGTCCCTTGGTAGTGCAATATTTTCGAGCTTGCACGAACAACTCGCTTCTGAATGGAGCTTTATCATGTCACTGTATAACGGCGCTGGGCAACCTTTTCCTGGGAGCCACGAGCACATCGTCCCAGATAATAACGAATTCGTGGATCGACGAAGTCCCGCGGCCGCGGGACAACAGCAGGCCGAGCGCAGACAATTCGGAAGTTCGCATAGCGGGCTATCACCTGCAGGTCGCGAGTTGGCTGTCGCGATTGACGAGTACAAAGTGCAACACCACCGTCGTTACCTGACCTGCGACGAGATGCTCTCAGTCATGACCAAGCTGGGCTACAAGAAAGCAGACAGATAGACGCAGCTTGCTCATTTGATCAGCGGTTGCATCAACTGGCGTCGAGTCACGACCCCTCGAATCTTAGCCTTGTCATCTTTAAGTACTGCAATTTCACTGGCACTGTCGTAGAGGCTTAACAGCACCTGCAGGTGCCGATCTTCAGATCGGCCATTGAATACAGGCTGACATTCCAACTTGGGATCATCACCGCACAAATCAGCGTACCACAAAAAGCCGATGATCCCTTTTTGATCTTGAACGAGGATCATCGGATGGTTGTGCCGACGCGCTTCATGCCGTGCGTGCTTGGGATCCACTGGCATTGAAACGATTGCCAGTCGGTCTGCCGGGACCCCAAATGAAATTGCCGGTTCCCCGCCTACTTCGAATAGACGTTGTGCGAGTGATCGTTGACCAGCAACAAGAATCCCTGCCTCATGACCGTGTTTCAACACTTGTTCCAACTCACCACGAGCCATCGCCAATCGCAGGCGAAAGGGCGTCTGCCCAGTGATTTTCTGCAGCGCTCTTCCTAACAAGCCAAGAATTAATGAGACAGGGCTCAGTAACACCGTTGCCAACAGCAAAGGCGGACGAGCCGCATTGAGCAACCGATAGGGAGCATGATAAAAGAGGTACTTTGGCAGCAGCTCACCAAACACAAACACGATTGGTGTTAACAGAATTGGCCCCAGCAGCTCAGCACTGGAACCGGCACCAAACCACACGGCGACCCCCATCACGATAGCTAAACTGGTTACATAGTTGGCAAGATTATTCCCCACCAACGTGGTAGCCACAAAGATTGCCGGATGATTCAGCAACCAGATCATCCTCTTGGCCATCTTTGATCCGCTTAATCCATCAAGCACGAGACGCGTACGCGAAACTCGGTAAAACCCAGTCTCACTACCACTAAAAAATGCACTGAGTGAAAGCCCAAGAAGAAACAATAGCCCTGCGACAATCATGGAAGATCTTCCTCCCATTCACCTTGAACAATATCGATCCAAATGCCATTGTCCTCAGCCTCTAGCACGGTCAGCAGATAGCCGGCCAATCTCGCAGTGTCTCCTACTCGAGGCAAACGTTCGTTGTTTCGTTGAATATAACCGGCAACAGTGTTGATTCCTTCCTCGGTCGCCTCGATCCCCAGTCGCTTTGTCAAAGCTCGTACACTGACGAGGCCTGACACACGAAAGTGGTTTTCCCCGACCTCCTCAATAACGACTTCACCAAAGGGATCTTGCTGCTGCCGAGGAGCGAGGATATTTCGCATGATTGCATCGATGGAAACTGCCCCCAACAACTCGCCGAATTCATTTACCACCACCGCGACTGAGCGATGTTCTTCATTGAGTTGATCCAAGACTTGTGAGACACGAGCGGACCAAGGCACGTAGATCACCGGCTCAAAAAACGCAGACAAGTCATCTACCTGACTTGGACGCAGAGTGCGAACTCCTACTGAGTGAGTGATCATGTCACCGGACGAATCAGTCACCATCAGGTAGCCACTGGCGGGCATCTCGTCCAAGATTTGTTGCGGCTCCACCGTAGTGGAACACATCCACAGCTTGTTGCGTGGCCGCATCAATTCACCGACCCGAGTCTCTGCAATCTCGACGAGTCCCTGCAATGCCATTCGTTCGCGTTGCAATAGGGCAGCATCGTCAGTGCCCAAATTGATGGCACGTTCAATATCTGCCAGATCGATTTCAGGCTCGGGTTTGAAGGATGGCCAGACCAACCTACTGGCAGCCTGGTTGACCGCGGTAACGAGCGGCACCACGGGGCCCACCATGCGTACAGCCAGTGAGAGGGGAGGCCCCAACATGATGGAAATTCGCAAGGGTGCCAGAACAGCAACACTCTTGGGCAGCATCTCACTAAAGAAAATGATGGTGAGCAGACTCACAACGGTAAATGCGATGGCAACTGTTCGACCTGCGTTAACATGATTTTCGAGACGCGCACCGACAATCGCTGCAATGGCGAAATAAGTCATATTGATCAGCAGATTCCAAAACAAAACTGCAGAGAGCAAGTGTTCTGGATCCCGAAGCAAGGTGGCAGTGATTCGGCCTCCTACACCTCCACGAGCAAGACTTTTCAGGTTCCGCTGCGTCAGCGAGAACATGGCAGCCTCACTGCCGCTGAAAAGGGCGCTGAACATGATCAGGATGCCCATGGCAACAAGCCAAAGCCAAACGTCCGTGATCCAATTCAAGCGTCATCTCCACCAGCACCACGGTCCCGTTCCAACGACACGTCAAAGTCGCTCAGCGAAGGTATCATCATCGCGGCAGTTGTGAAGACATAGCCGACCAGCAAAGCAAAGAACACATACAGGTGATCTGTCTGAAGCAGGAACTGGGTGATCGCATAAAAGGTGACCAAAGGTAATCCAAACGAAGCAAAGAAGATCGCTGACGAGGGATTTCGCCATCCCAATGACGCAAAGAGTGCCGCACCACCTCCAAGAATCATCACTAAGAATGGTGCCAATTGAAGTTGAAAAGCGCCACGGAAACTGACCATGATTGTCATGCAGATGGCAATCCCAACGCATAGAAAGAAAACGGTTCCCAAGCTTGCCAAAATTGCCGTTCGGCCCGCCACGTAATTCAGCCCAGAGTGCAACCCCAGCATCGTCACAAACACATACAAAATGACTGCGCCAAGGATTACGTAAATCATATTTTCGTATGTCATCACGCCGCACGCAGCGAGGAAAATCACCAAGGCAATCGGAAGCAAGATCATTTCTTTGGCCACATAGAGGACTCCCACCAGCTTTCCAAAAATGAATTCTTGCGGACTTAGGTCAGTTGCGAGTAACAGATCGAGAGCCAGGCCATCTCGTTCGCCAGTGACAGAGTTAACAGCTAATGCATTGACGAGAACGAGACTAATCACCCCGAGGGCAGCTACAGGAATCGTTGCCGATGGCAAAGCCCGCCCAATTCGTCCACCAGGTTCCATGGCAACGCCAGTCTGGACCTGTGAATACAGCACACCAGCAATGAAAAGGAAAAACACGACAAAAGCGACACGAATCACAACAATCTTGCGTCCGTAGGCCCAAGTTCGAACCTCCCGCCAAAGAATCGGGTTATCCCAGACATGTCTTGGTGAGCGAGCCTTCCAGTCCGTCACAGTTCCCTGATGGTCGAGGTCCTCCGAGGACTCCACTTCCGGCGCCTTGAGCCTGACATCACGCGAGGGGTTCCATACCCTCACCTTTGCCACCCCCAAAGCCAGCACCAAAATCGAAAGAACCACGTTGCTGAATACAAAAAACACGACTCCCAAAGCTGTCTCACCGGACAGGCTAGCCAAGGGGGATGCTGCAGCAGCAAGTGCTCGTGGCGGGCTGAAAATCAAGGTGATTGATTGTGGCGCGCCAACAAGCAATTCAGCCACCACCTCGCCGATCCCCATGTACAACAGTAACCCCAGCACCGTCATGGCAATCGCCTGAAAAGTTTTGTCGCGCCACATGCCCACCACGGTGCCGATACTACCCGCCAAAACAATCGTCGCTGCGGTAACGACAAACACCCCGAGGACCTGCTGAGGCGATACGCCGCCCAGCAGAGGCAAAGTCATAAAAAGGGGAAGAGCACCCAGCAGCATTGTCATCGGCGTCAACAGCGTCGCCGTCAGTTTGCCAACCACCACTTCGAAACCCGAAAGCCGAGTCAATAGTAGTAGTAACAATGTCCGCCGATCCTTTTCCTGAGCGACACTGCTGGCAGCGCCGACCGCAGCAAAACTGGCCAGCACGAGTAATTGCAATGGAGCCAGCAATGTGAACATCCAACCTCCGAATCGAGCCGAATCGCCGCTGGTTGCCAGTGATCTGGATCCGTCCAATACCAGATAGCCAGTGCACAGAAGTAGAAACAGGGTCAGGACATACAAGCCCCTGATCAGGTAGGTCTTAGGGCGTTTGGGGACCACGGTCGCTTCGCGATTAAAAATGGGTCCAAACATGACGCGGGGCTCAAACTTGACGACGGGGCGGACTTCTGAGCCATAGGGTACCAAAGGACCACCTTAATGGCAGGCAGCGGCTACTCCTGACAATCAATACAAACTGATTAATCCGGAAAATCTTGGCGGAACGCTTTTTTTCGGCAACACGCACTACCAAAGTGCACCAAGTACGCACGATCTCGTACTAGGGTTTTGAGCAAGTGAATTTTCTTCCTGCTTATTCTCGGTTATCGCAATGACTCTTGATTGCGAGAGGTGATACAAAGATGCCCAAACTTACAGATATCAAGAAGTTCTTGGATGAAGAAGATGGTCCCACGACCGTTGAGTACGCGATCATGCTTGCCATGATTCTCGGCGTCTGTATCGTCGCCGTCGCTTACTTGGCAAGCAAAACGGGCGACAGCTTTGATTCCTCATCTGGGGCGATCTCGGGAGCAATGTCCAATTAGTTCCTCTAATTGAACCTGTAGCGAGATGAATTCGACTGCTAACGCATCACCGACGCGACGACGCATCCTGATTGACTCGGGCGTTCAGGGCACCCTTGTCCGCCGAACGGCTCTTTACGCGGCTGCTACAGCCATCTATCTGCTCGTCATCTTCATTCTCTCCGATACCCTGAGTCATCCGAAGGAGCCGTTATCCGAATCGCTGCTACGCTGCCTTGATGAGGCGATTTTCTGGGCACCAGGGCTGATGCTGCTTGCACCCTTATTCGCTTACGATTTGATTCATATCTCAAATCGCTTCGTGGGACCCATGTTCCGCCTACGACGGGAACTGCGAAAACTCGCCAATGGGGAAACCGTAGGGCCCATGTTCTCTCGTCAGGGCGACTTCTGGGCAGATGCCTCGGAGTCTTTCAATCGCCTCCGCGAAGAGCTCGTCGAGCTACGAGCATTGACTGCTGAATCACATCAGCCAGCGGACCTAGTCGATACAGCTGAGTCAAATGCGAGCCCTGCGCTGAATCAGACGGCCTCGGAATGATTGACAATGGATCATTGCTGGGAGACTAGATCGTGAAATACGAGGTGTCTCACCAACTAGCCCACCGTGGATTGCGATCGTTTTTTCAAGTTGACCAAAGTCATGCGCCAATTCTTCCTAGTGTTTTTGAGCGTACTTTTCCTTGTTTTTTGAGCTTATCTCTACTTTTTCAGCCCATTCAGTTTGTGCTAGCCAATTAGCTATCGCTCAAGCAGGTGTCGACTATTGTGACCCATTTCGGCATATTGTTATTCTTGAACGTGACGTGTTAATCCTGAAAAATACTCGAACTCGAGAAATTGAACGCGATTAGCACGGCCTGTATCATCTCCAACATCACTGCACTCGCTCTCGAGGGCCATCAAACGTGAAGACGCTGTTTCAAGCAATTTCTGGCGGATCCTGCCTTCTCAATCTTGATGCGCGGAGCATGGAAGAGATTATTGAGGCTGCTGTTGAGTTTTTAGTTCAAACGGGTCGGCTTCCAGAACGCCAGCAAGAAGAAGTGATTGAGGGGGTACTGGAACGGGAAAAAATGGTTCCCACAGTCATTGGTCACGCCTGCGCTGTTCCACACTTTTACAGTGAGTCGATCGCAGAACCTGCCATGGTTTTCGTGCGTTTGCGGCACGGGGCGAATCTGGGTGCCCCAGATGGCATTGCAACACGATTCATTTTCCTGCTGATTGGCTCGGAACAACAGACACTACAGCATCTGGATACACTCTCATCAATCGCGAGATTGATGTCCGACAATGTCTTTCACTTTGAGCTGACCTACGCAAAAACACAACAAGATGTAGCAGACGCCATTGAACGGCACATCAATCGAAATGTGTTGGCCGCGCCGCCAAAGCCCCGGGAGGTGTCGGATGGCCTGAAATCCGCTCCCCGTCCCTTTGCAGGGATTAAGGCGGATATCAAACGTCGGCTTCCTCATTACATCGCTGACTTCAAGGATGGTTTGCGAGCCAAAAGCATTGCATCAATCGTGTTCATGTTTTTTGCCTGCCTCGCTCCAGCGATTACTTTTGGCGGATTACTGGGTGACAACACAAACGGTGCGATTGGTACTCAGGAGATGCTGATTTCAACCGCCGTTTGTGGTGTGGTTTACGCGCTGGTCGCTGGACAACCGTTGATCATTCTCGGCGGCATTGGGCCCATGCTGATTTTTACGATCATTCTCTACCAGCTATGCCAAGACCTGGAACAGGGACACAACTTTCTCGGTATTTACGGTTGGGTGGGAATTTGGACCGCCGGTCTGACCTGTTTGCTGGCGATAGGAAATGCCAGCAACTTGATGAAATACTTCACGCGATTCACCGATGAAATTTTCTCAGCGTTGATGTCACTGATTTTCATTTACAAAGCAGTGGAAGGCATCATCGAAACTTTTGAAAACCCTGGCAGCGGAGGAACCGAGAAAGCACTCTTGGCACTGATTTTGGCGATTGGAACTTTTTACATCGCAATGTCACTCGCTCGATTCCGAAGCAGCATCTATCTGTTTCCTTGGATGCGTGAATTCCTAGCCGACTTCGGTCCGTCAATCGCGTTGGCGTGCATGATCGGAGTAGCGTGGTGGCTTGGTGACGCAAATACTGTCGATACGCTTTCAGTAGGTGGTGCCACCGAAAAAGTGAAAGAGGGCGGATCATGGTTTGTGAATCTTGGACAGGTACCGCTCCACCTAAAATTGATAGCCATCGGACCGGCAATCCTCGCCACCGTTCTGATTTTCCTCTCCCAAAACATCACCGCAAGACTGGTCAACAGTCCCGGCAATCACTTAGTAAAAGGAGAATCGTACCACTGGGACCTCGCCGTCATTGGAGGCCTCGTCGGAATTTGCTCGCTGTTCGGATGGCCTTGGATGGTTGCGGCAACGGTACGCTCACTGGCACACGTACGTTCTCTCGCAATTACGGAGGAGGTTGTGGGTCAGGAAAATCACCAAACTGAGATCATTCATGTGATTGAAAATCGGATCACGGCTGTCGCCATTCACATTCTGATCGCATTAACCTTACTTGCTCTCTCACTTCTGCAATACGTACCCATGGCAGCGTTGTATGGCATCTTTCTGTTCATGGGCTTTGTGTCACTCAAAGGTATCCAGTTCATCGAGCGACTCGGTTATTGGCTCATGGACTCAGCCTTGTACCCAGTAAATCACTACACACGGCGAGTGCCTACTCGGACCATTCACCTGTTCACGCTTGTGCAGTTGATCTGCTTGATCGTGCTTTGCGTTGTGAACCTGAGTCCGTCCAATCCGGTGAAAATCATGTTCCCAATTTTCATTGCCTTCCTTGTTCCCGTTCGTGCCCTCTTAGGCCGCTTTGTAGACAATGATCACCTGGCGTACCTTGATGCCGATGAAGAGCCCGACGATGAGGGTTTCCACTGGGTATAAGGTGACTGCCTCAGAAACCTTATTACAAATCACATCGAAATTTTCGACCCCAGTAAATCTCCGACGAGTTCACTCTCATCATCGTTTGTCATCTCAAATGTGGCATCCGGTGATGAGTACAGATCCCGAATCGCCTGGTCGGCTGGATGGGAAACAGTTGCAACCTGCATAAGCGACGGTTTCGGAATGGTGATCAGGCCATCAGCTTGGTTCGCTTGCCAATCCGCCACTTGGAGCCATTTCGCAGAGTTACCGGCCATGGGTAATTCGCTGCTTTCACCTTCTGGCTTGTCCATCAAAGCCATTTGATTCAAGACCAAAAGTGAATCGAAAGGTGTGGCAAGGCCATCACCTGACACATCCAGGAAACGACCACGAAAGTCGGCCAACGTGGGAGCCTCAGGCAGGTCACTGCCGTACACGCTGATATGATTCAAAACCACAAGTGCGTCTAAACTGGTGACTTCACCATCATGATTGGCATCGTTCGGTCGCATAACATTTTGCCATGGCCTTTCCGAAATAACACGCAGTCTTCCCCCATCAGAAACAATGACCTGCGCGAACTTGCCACCCACCATTTCTGGTGATTCATACCAGCCCCCTCCCAACACCTCAAATTGCTCAGCCGCTTCTACATAAAGATCGAATACTGCGTCTTCGCCAGTATCCGCAAACTGACCCAGCTTGTTTAGATCTACCTCAATCTTCGCAGATTCCTGAGGCTGCAAAACATACTCCTCGAACCCAAAAACCCGCCCGTTGATATATTCCAGCAGTTCGATTGTCGTTGCCGCGTTCACCACAAAACGATCAATGCCAGTGCCACCTTCCAGATGTGCAAAACGAACGCCATTCAATTCAACCACATCGGATCCAGCTCCCAAATCGACTTGAACAGGTCCTGAGGTTTCCGCCAGCGGTTCAATCAGAATGTACTGCGAAAGCTCATTCCCAAGTACATTCAGGCCGTTTTGATGAGTGCCAGTCGCTAGCCTTATCCCACTCGCAGTGTCTGCAAGAAAGACACTACTTGCATCCTCTGATATCCGAAGAGCACCGGGCTGCCAATCCAAGATCACCACGCCCAGCATGGCGTCGGGCGCTGTGGAGTACATGCTATCCGAGTTTGCGACATCCACCCTGAGGGTCACCTTGCCGACCTCGTCACCCTCGACGAGCAAATCAGGAATGCCTGTCAAGGAAACCATCTGGGGAACATTCCAATTGCCAGGCGTAAACAGCAACTCACTTGAGTCAACCGCCATGTCCAATGGACCGGCATCCCCATCCATCAGATCCAGATTGATCAACACATCACTCTGCGGGCGGGAAGCAAGGGTGACTCCAAAAACATCTGTGCCCAATTCCTCACTGATCACAGTTCCACCGTCACTAGGAGATAGCACAATTGCGGATACCTCATCATCGACGATTTCAATCGAAGCACCCGAAGTACTGAAAGTTTCGGAAGCACTGGTAACCTGAACAACACGATCCCCATCACGGAAATCATTATCGACCACTGTCACATCAAATGTCTGGGAACGTTGCCCCGCGGGAAT
>Ga0315320_10000127_pt1 | contig 59141 bp, 38 predicted proteins | sample M140m21515metaG_FD_203458 | JGI IMG/M metagenome (GOLD analysis project Ga0315320, IMG submission 203458) | Ammonia-oxidizing marine archaeal communities from Monterey Bay, California, United States - M1 40m 21515 | ecosystem: Environmental > Aquatic > Marine > Coastal | place: USA: California... | reverse complement strand
GTGGTGGTTTCAGTGTTGTTGTCTTGATCTTGATTGTTGGCGTTTGCCATGGTGTCCTCCTGGACGTTGTTGTTGTTGTTGATGAAGGTGTTCAGACGACGTGCCTGTACCTTCAGGGTGATGTACTCAACGGCAAAGATGAGTACGAAGAAGGTGACATTTGCCACCATGATGTAGAAGAGCTCACTATTGAGTCCTTCCACGTTTTGAGCAACCAGATCGATTGCTCCGATTTGAACTTCATGTGTAAACATGTAGTTACTCCTTGTTGTTGTTGTTGTTGTTGCCTCTAGGGCGATGTTGCATCATAATGATGCGAATGTTGCCACATATAGCTCCTCGAAAGAAGCTACTTCTTTGTTCTTGGTGTGGCCAAATACCTTACTGGTTTTTACGCTAACTATCAGCACCAGATCGTCTACCTTAAATACTGAGTTTGAATCAGTACAGGTAGCATTACGTTTCGGTATGTTCCAACAAGCTTAGACTTTAACCTGAGATAGGTTAATAACCTGAGATAGGTGGGGGATACATGGCAGGTACACAATCCCCCTTAATGCCGATAACCATTACTGCTTGTGTGACTTAAGACTCATCACACTTACAATAACCTGCAGTTATCGACACGCCCTCGTCCCCAACACCACTTGAAGGATCTGACTTACGCTATAGAGTCACTAATAGCGCCATTAAAAAAGAAAAGGCACTCACCCGAAGATGAGCACCTTAGTCTTTTTGCTTTCACTCAAGTCGCTTTGAAACTTCTTCTCCGCAGTCAATGCGGATAGGGTAGACCCAATACGTACAATGCACAATCCAGCTACCATTCAGGCTGGCATACCCGCCGAACCAGTGCCCGTTGGTGTGATTGTGAAGAGACATTGAATCTCCAGCCTCCTGAAGAAGGTTAGTCCAACCTTCCACATCGTTCGAATCCAAACTGCATGCAATCTCAAGAAACTTCAGAGAATGAGCATGTGCGTCAGGGCCAGTCATTTTTGACTCCATGTATGGCAAAATTGCCATTAAAAGAAAAAGGTGCCTACCCAGTATTTCTACTGAATAGGACTTACCCTATCTTCTGCTAGTAGCCCATCTCTGCTACTGTTTTGACTGGCATAGGCCACTGCTCGGGTGTGCCACCGATGTGCTCGGCAAGCAATACCTGAAGCTCATAGTCCTTGTCAGAGAGCTCTACTCGCCTGAGCAGGTATGAGTTGGCTGGAAACACCCACTGAGTGAATGCTTCCGTACTCTCATCACAGAGGCTATGGATGCAGCCCTCATCGTGGTTGGCATGAGGACCTTGTGGATGCTGCATCTGACAGCTAGCCAGCTCTTGATGAGCATCAGCTAATCTGTCCTGGTACATCATCCCACACCACTCAGCAGATGAGAATGAGCATGTGCTCTCCTCTTCCGCTCTCATGTTGAAGTCGATGATACCTACCGCCACCAGGGTTAACAGAATGGCTGCGATTGTCTTTACGAATGTGGTCATGACACCTCCAAAGTGTATAGATAGTAGGCTTGATTGCCCGCTATAGACCATTAAAGAAAAAGGTGCCCATCTTGCGATGAGCACCTAATCCTATCTAAAGACCAAGGAAGTCGTCGAAGATGTCTTCGATGCTACCCTTGTTAGCGTCTTGGATTGCCTGCCCGAATGCTGCTTGCATGCAGCTAGGGTTAGGTACAGACAGCATCTCGCTCCCCTCGTTCTTGACGTAGATGTGGAACTTCCGCAGATCGACCCGCAGGCCGTTAAGGAAGAACTGGATCTCGTTAGAGCGGACTTTGACTTTGGTCTCTGGATCAGCGACCATTTTGGTAAGAACCATGTAGACCTTGAGCCAGAAACCCTCGACACTTTCGGGATTGGGAACGAGAGGAAGCTGGATTACGTTATTTGCTTGCATAGCAGTACTCCTGTGTGTTGCTATCAATTACAGCCATCTTATGATGACCATTAAAAAAAGGAGTTAGTCATGCGTAGACCGGGGTGGGCTCGTTAGGACCGTTCAATTCTATTCTATAATATATAATAGGTATAAATAGAGTATATATTTTCATTCTGCCTAATTAGGATTAGTTTTCGGCTTTTTTCGCCGCGCGCCACAAAACCTTTTTGAAAATTTTAGAAATATCTAGTTTTCGCCTTTTTATATAGAGACTTTGATGTTATTTTTTGTTATGTTATACTTTCATGGAGCCAGTATATGAACCACGAAGAATTTTATAAATATTCCAAACTACTCAATGCTTATGTCGACTTTGCTAAGAAGATAGTTGGTACTCACTACTATAGGCATTCAGTTCTTGCCGATTCCTCTGAACGAGGAATTGATTGTGTCTACGCTAGAAAGACTGTTGATTTAGCACTCACCTTTGAGCCAGGCTTCATAGATATGCTTAAAGATAACTCCGAATTAGTCCCAGACATGCTTATCGAGTGCCTTGAAGAGCTTCTCGCGAACCAAACTGAACCTGATACCGACCTAGACTAGCTTTGCGGCCTAACTTTATATTATTATTACAAATATTCACACACTATATGAATAGTTTTTCCGAGATTACCCAATGAGTGATGACAAAAAAGAATTAGAGCCAATTGGTTTAAACTTAGTACGTTCTCAAGAGCAGGCTATTGCTGAGATTCAGCAAGTAGAACCAGAATATATGGAGTATTTCACTTCTCTCGCACCTGAAAAGCAGCAGAAGATAACCAACTCTATCAACCGAATACAGACAGGGCTACATGCAGTAGCCCCAGTGATGTGCTTAGGCCCCAAGAAGTGTCCCTTTGTAGAGCGCTGCCCTATCCCCGAGAGGGGCGCTGATAACAAGCTTGACTATGGACCCGACGCCAATTACCCAATAGGCCGAGAGTGTATCCTCGAAAAGTTCTACATGCAGCAGAAGATCATAGAGTACGTTACCCACCTAAATGTAGACCCTGCTAATCCAGTGGAAATGTCAGTAGTTAATGAACTAGCACTTATTGACCTCTATAAGAATAGAACCTTAATGATAATGGCTGTTGGAGACAAGTCAGGACAAGGTAGAGACTTCATGAGGGTAGATGTTTTAGGATTCAGCGAATCAGGAGAAAAAGCAGAAACTGCAAAACTGCACCCAGCAGTTGATATGCTAGATCGTCTAGAACGTCGTAGAGAAAAGTGGCTTGATAAACTTATGGAAACTCGTAAATCTAAAGCCGACTGGATGCTTAAAGTTGGCGGTGGGAATAATGAGAGTAAGATTTTGACAGAAATTCAAAAACTACGTGAGGCACTGACAGAGTTGGAAGGGGTTGATAAATCTAAAGCTCTTCCTGGCAACCAAGACGATGATGATGAGATATTGTTAGACTAAGGTACTGATTTTGGACTGGAAGCAATTATATAAGCAAGCCGTAATTATGGATATCGAGACCATGGGTCTCGGTAGGGGTGTAGGTATCCATGAAATTGCTTTATATAATACCAGCAACAAAGAGATAAATCAGTTTGTCATAGAACCCAACCTGACTGTAGTGAAGCCAGGTAAGAGAGATCAAGACATACTTAGGCTTGCTACATCAGCTAGCGATGTGCATCAAGCACACCCAGGCCTACAGCAGCTTATAGCGAGGGGAGAGGCAACCTGGAAGGACTCACTGGTCGCTCAAGTCCTCATGGCAAAGGGTTCGGAAGAAGGGAGAACTAGAGGGCTTACAGTAAAAGAAATCCGTAGCATGTCGCTTGCAGACCTGCAAAGCGAACTCTCGGCACGAGAGCCTATTATTCACAAGTGGCTTCAGGAAGGCAAGTACCCTTGGCTTGCAGATTTAGAAGGCAAAGTCAGAGACCAAGCGCTGAGTGACGAAGCGATCAAGCAACGCATGAAGAAGGCTGGATCAGACGTAAGGGTAGCTACAGCACAAAACATTAGTATTGATCAAATATTCGACCCAGAGGGTGCATTCCTTAGAAAAGCAAAAGGAAACGCAATATGGATCGCTAACGCAAATTTCGAATCAAAACAAATCGGCGCGAAACTCGCTGCGCTCGAACAAGGAGCAAGAGACGAATTCTTTGGGCAGAAAATCAGCCAGTCGGAATATATCCAAAAAATAAAAAAAGTTTCCGGCTTCAGAAACGTAATAGCAGAGACCTCTTTAAGTACTAGCGATGTGCTTGCAGTAACTGGTAAAGAAGTCAACCGCGCGCGAGCAGCTGCGCTGATTACAGGGGACTGGACTGGAGTATTTGAAGCCTACCTCAAAAACACTGGTAAAGGTGACGTAAGAGACATTATCGATGTTGTAAAAGCGCAACAATCGCATTCCCAAGGCTTGGGAATAATGAAAGGCAAAAGTCCTTTCTCTCTGGGAATGGATGTTCAGGCAAGGCTCTACGGCTACTCAATAGCTAAAACAAAAGAGGAAGCGTGGAAAGCGCTAACAAGTAAAGAGGTACACGCAGCCTTTATGGATGCAGGCGTTACCGAGAACCTCGTACTTAAACAATCCCTTAGACAGACTTCAGCACTTAGAGAAGTAGCATCAGGAAGCAAAGAAGGACTTAGACTACTACAGCAAGCGCAAGAAGGTAAGGGAGCGTTCCATGCTGCTTTAAGATATGCTTCAGCAGCAGAAGAAATAGGAAAGGTAACTCAAAAAGCAGAATTACAAAAAAGATTTTCTAGAGCTTGGCTAGATATTACTAAAGAAGGTGTAACCCACCAAAGTAATGGCTACAGGCTTGGTCAAGTAAAAAGAATAGATCCGCAAGGCGTTCCAAGAAGTGTTCCCATTGCAATACCGATGAGAACTCCTTTCACCAATATAGGTGAAGTAGTAGAGCATGTGAAATCTCAAGGCAAATATGCTTTGGTAGATGTGGCAAAAGTCGCATCTGACATGGAAGAAGATTTTGTAAGAAAAGGGTTCTTAGATGCTAACAGCAGAACCCACAATCCAGTAAATTCGCGCGAGTTCACAAATGCTTTAACCTCTCTTGTGAATTCAGGAAGCGAATATTTGGACGACCATTTTTCTAAGGTTGCAAACACAGTAAGCGGTCAATCAAAAGCTAAAATGTTTAGCGATATGGAAGCAGCAGCTGAATCAGGCGGAAGAATAGTTGGTGGAGATAAAGCCAAGTGGGCTGGCTGGAAAGCAATGGATGTGAAAGCTGGAAGAGTATTCAGATACGCAGGCATGTTTGCAGGTGGTGTAACACTATTAGGTGCACTTGCTGGGCATAAGCATGACGTAAGAAGACAAAGGCAAGGTCCAGAGACTTTTAGAACTATGAACTACGAGCGTTGGCTTGAAGGTCAAGCTGAATTCTCAAGCATGGAAATGCCACATAAAGGCGAATCTGGCTTCTTAGATAATGGTCTAAATGCACAAAGAAGAAAAAGTATGACTGACTTTGGTTCTCCATATAGAGGGCCAATAGCATCTACGTTTATTTTTGAACACCAAGATATGCTAGCTGAGCGAGAGAAATATATTCGTGAGGTTTATAACGTAAACCACTTCGACGAAAATAGTTCTATTGGACAGTATTGGAAGAAGTTTAGATTAGCTCCAGGAGGCGATGCCCGATCTGTCGGCGCGAGTATCAGAGACATGGTGCGCAGCAGCAGCGTTCACTATACAAGATACCAGCAAGCAGAAGGTACGAATTATGTAGATTTGGCTGGCTATGAAGGTATGGCTAAAGGTAACTTGTTAAAAGTAAATATTAACAACTACAAGCTCTCCGCAGAAGATGCAGATACAATTGTACTTAAACAAAAAGGGACAAATGCACTCTCTGACTTCTTTGGCCTAAATGAATCAATAAAAATTCGTATGGCTGGTATTGATGCTCCAGAAACCGCTCACGCAGGTAGATCTGCAATGCCTTATGCTGACAATGCAACTGCTGCTTTAAGGTCAATGCTTAATGGGGGAGATAACATTGAATTGTTAATTGACCCAAAAAACCAAACGTATGGACGTTCAGTTGGTTTCGTCTTTGCAGATGGCGTGAACTTGAACTTAGAACTCCTAAGAAGAGGTAGCGCTTCTTACCTTCCTTTCCGAAAGAAGGGTAGTAAAGAAATGTACAATTCACAGATTTTTTCTAGAACTGCAGCATTAGCTCAAGGTTCTGAAAGAAATATGTGGGGCATGCCTATGTACAAAGCATATGCAGATGTAGTAGCTGCTTCTGGCAGCACAATAACCTTCAACACATTAGTCAACCCTTCCTCAGTTGCCAAAAATGCAAACCTGATGTCTACTAGAGCATTAATGTGGTCAGCTCAAGAGCAAGGCTTTTACAACAATGCTATGGCTACTGAAGCGGCGTCTATAGGTGAACGATACTCCGAAATGGGTTTTGATGCAGACTATAAGGCTCCAAAGTTATTTAACTGGTCAAACACTCCACATAAAGATTATATGAATCAGTTACTTTTCGAAGGAGGAGAGCTTATGGCTACCAAAGGAGGTAGACATAAGTACAAGTTATCACATAGAATGGGTTATGGCTCTTTAGATAAAGCCTTAACTCTTGATACGCTTGGTACAAGTACTTCAATCTGGAACAAAAGAACTCCAGCTGCTTACTCAATGTATCAGTCAAATCATCGTAGAAGAAGAGAGGAGATGGCCCAACTTCAACGCCATCAAAATCATCAAATGTTCAATAGCCCAATCAACCACCACAGGATGTAGAAATGTTAGATTCCTTATTTAATTATGTAGAGCAAGGAGCTCGATTAAGCGCTGGCTTCTGGCCATTATCCCCTGAAGAGATAGCAAGAGCTGGTCTTGCACCTGCTGGACCCGGAGTCAGATACGAATCTTGGGGTCCTCATATTTTTAGAAATTCCATTGAGGGTGGGGTTGCTAACAGAGTGAAGATGCCAGAAGTAACTGGCCACAAGCTACCTGCAGGAAGGTTGGGTGGCTACGGGATGGCTGGTCTCGGCGTAGCTGGTAGCGCCTATAACGTGTACCTTGGTGCAAAAGAAGGGGGGATGGGTGGTGCAATCAATGCAGCCTACACAGATGTTGCCGTAATGGCAGCATCAAACGCTGTATTGTTTCCAAAGTCTACTCTTCCAAACATTAGTAAAGTTAAGCCACCGGGCATGATTAAGGGCTTTAGTACAATGGGTATGGGCTTCATGGGTGCACAAATGGGTGGAGAAATTGCAGGTATTCCAGGAACTTTTTTTGGAGCTATTGTTGGAGCAAAAATGGGAAGGCACCCAGTGATTACTGCAGCGGCGATTGGTTTAGGCATGGTAGGAAACTCTGTAGTTAAAAATGGTGTTAATTATTTAAAAGCTGGCTACCAAAGAGAAAGAATGAAAAGAAGGATTGATACTGCCGGTAGTACTGCTTCGTTTATGACTGGAAACGCTTTTACGCAAAGACAAAGAGCTGTGTCTGCAATGCAAAACTCACACCTTAACGCAAGAAGTGCTATGGGTATGGAAGCAACTTACATGCACCAGCCTAGAGACTACTTTTCAAACTATAGAAGGATGTAATGGATAAAAGACTTAAAAAACTCTACAGAACTAACGAATACGGGTATACGCATCAAGATCCTTCTGCCTCAATATCAGAAGAATTAGTAGAAGAGTTTGCTGAAAAGTATAACTTGAATACAGACGCACATAGAACTTGTATCAATTGTCAACTAAGACAAGTAGACAAGTATGGAGAATTTAAAGTCAATTGTGGTTTTATCAAAAGAGGACTCCCTAGAGGTTCTGCTGCAAAAGCAAAAGAAATAGCAATGCAGTCAGATATTCCGCTAGATCGAGCTAGAAAGATACTCTTGTCTACGATAGACCCAGTTGCCTGGGCAGAGTTAATGTTTGGCTTTAGCGACGATGACCCAAACTGGCATATTAGAGATTATCAGAAAGAGCAACTTAGATGTTCTTCTAAAAGAACCGTGGTTAGGGAAGGTCGTCGATCTGGAAAGACCTTCATTATTGCACTCAAACTAATTTATTACATATATAACTTAAGGCTTAGAAGAGGTAAGGATTCTGCTGGCAAAGAACTTTTTGCTGGACCAGAAATAATGGTAGTCACTCCCTACCAAGCACAGTTAACAAACATTTTTAACGAAATGGAAAAGCTTTTAAAAAGAAACGAAGAGCTATGCTCTTATGTGTCAACGTCTTCAGCTAATGGACTCTATGTAAAGAGTCCATTTTTTAGAATGGAGTTTAAGCTTAGCGATAATACTAAAGCTAAGATTTCAGGCTTTGTTTCTGGAATGGGTGTGAAAACTGATGGTTCTGGTGGTGGTACGATACGTGGTCAGAGCGCTGACATCATATATCTTGACGAAATGGATATGATTCCAGAAGAGATATTAGAGAAAGTAGTTACACCTATTTTGCTTACTAGATCTGACACAATAATGATTGCTACTTCTACCCCTATCGGAAAGAAAGGAAAGTTTCACGAATGGTGTCTTGAAAGAGCAGACTATAAGGAAGACTATTATCCATCAACAGTGCTTCCGCATTGGAGCGAGATCAAAGAAGAGCTAGAAGCAGAAAGTACTTCAGAAGGTTTTGTAGCTGAGTATATGGCTCAGTTTATTGAAGGTGGGAGCGGTGTATTCAAAATGGACTGGGTTCATAATGCAAGAGCAGATTATGAATACGCAGCTACGATGGATTACTCCTATCTTAGGACTAATTTAGGAATACCAGACCCTGCCAATATGATTAAGTGTATTGGAATCGACTGGAACAAAAACGCAGGAACAGAATTCTTTGTAATTGGATTCTCTGCTTCTGTTGGCAAGTGGGTAGCACTTGAAGCTCACAATGTCGGAGCTTCTGAGTATTCTGCAAAAAGATGGGTAGAGGAAGTCATTAGATTAAACTTTAAGTGGAAGCCAGACTACATCTACGCTGACGAAGGCTACGGTCACACAATTATAGAAGACTTAAAATTATTATCTCATAGAAAAAGAGGGAAAAGTCATAAGTCTGCCATGGACGAAGAAACTTCAAAAATAGTAGATCGTCTAGTATCTTTCAACTTTTCCAAGAACATAAATCTTAAAGACCCTCTTACTGGCCAGACAATAGTTAAGTCGGGAAAGCATTACCTAGTAGAAAATGCTGTACGAGTTCTTGAAGACAATAGATTCCACTTCCCACACAGGGACGAAGTTTTAGCAAAACAATTTCTAAACTATATCGTTCTCAGAAGGCATGCTACAACAAATAAGCCTGTCTATGGAATGGAAAAGAAAAGCATAGGCGATCACAGATTAGATGCAATGATGTTAGCTTTAGCTGGACTCTCTCTAGAAGAGTCCATCTATAGTAAGAATAACCTTCCTTACTCAAAACCAGGCTTAGTTGAAAGACGCAAGAAAAGCGACTGGTATAGTTCTCCTGACGATGATGTAGATCAAAACGCTAGAGCGCTTAAGAAAGCTGGGTTTCCAGGAGCTTTGGAAATCATGAGAATAATGAGAGGCGAAGGAAGTATTGATTCTGATAGATCAGTTAAACAAAAATATAGAACACAAGAAAAAACTAGAGAAAAACGCTCTAGAGGTGATATATTTCATAAAAAGAAAACAGAACCTAGTGTTTTAGAATCAATTCAAAATCAATCAAACCAGTTTAGTTCCCCTCAGCGTTCGGGACCCCGAAGAAGCAAAAGAGGAAGCAGAAGCTGGAAAAAGAAATAGGAGTTTAAAATGAGAGCAGCTACAAACTTAGTAGGCCAGGTTATTGGTGAAGGTGTGTCTACGGCAGGCTTCAAGATGGGCAGTAGTGGTCTTTGGGTGCCAAGCGGACCTACTAGAGCACCTAGAAGTAAAACCGTAATGCCAGAGGCAAAAAAATCGCCAGCAGTAGAAGTTCAAACCATGGGTCCTGCGTCATCTCGTCCAGGAAACAGAATGGCTGACTTCTTTGAAACAATGCAGGCGAATGCAAGCTTTCATCACAAAAGAGATGTCGCTAGTGGAGTAATCCCAAAAAACTCTCCTCCACCATCAGTGGGCCCCAAATTGGCTCCAGGCGTAGCAGCTAATAAGCCTGTTACTCCTCCTCCTGAAGGAGCAGTACACGGATCCTCGTGGTCTGCTGCTGAACATTCCAAGTCTGCTATGGGAATACAATCTGGGATGGGTCAGATTGGATCAGCTTTGGGTATGGGGCTTATTGGCGGTACAACTTCATATGCTACTGGTGGTGAATTTGGACAAGGTTTTGCAGTTGGTGCAGCTGGTGGCTTTGCTGCCAGAGGATTAAAAAGAGCTGCTTTGAACAATCAAGCTAGTCCAAGTGGTGGTTTGACAATGACTAAAAAGTTCGATAATGCAGATGGCGCTCGCGGAGTAATGTCTTCCGTGTTAAATAGTGCAGGCACAGGATTACAAACAATGAAAGCAAGAAATGCAATGATGGGTGGGGCAGGGCTTTCAGGAGTAATGTTTGGTGGACAAAGAGAAGGCAAGAGCCACAGTAGAGGGTTCAATCAAAGTAGAGGTAGTAGATTCTAATGGCTAGTGAAAGATTAATATTTTATAATGAAAACTATGAAGCTTTTGATGAAGATCCACTAAGATCATTTCATAACGGCCATATTGGTAATTCTCACGAACAGGTTTTCTTTTTAAGAAACAGAGATCCTTCAGTTTACTATACAGATATTGTTATAACTCCAGAAATGATTGGTGGCTACAATGATGCAGGTGAGTTCGGATTGACTGGTTGGGGGATTAAATTGATGTATGGGAAAAGAAGACCAACTGAATCAGAGTGGGACTTAGTCAAGTCTGGAGAAAGTATATCTATACCAGATATAGGAACTACAGAAGCTGCAGATACTTTTACAAATCATCCGATATGGGTTAGACTTTATTGCCCTGGTAACGAAAGTGCTCAAATAAGAGAGAACATGCAGTTAAGAGTTTCTTACTTCCTCAGAAAAGTTGGTGCCTAATGAGTAAAGTTGATGATGTTTTTAAAAGAATATATGACCCAACCAAGCCTAATGTACAAGATAAGCTGAAAAGAAATAATGGTGCGTCCCCAACAGACGCTTCTACAACTGCCAAAAGAGTTCTTAACAAAGAGTCACAACCCTTCAATTACAAAGATGATGGGTCTTTCTCTACACAGAAGCCTTTGACTATGGATGAGGCAAAAGTTGTCAACGATAGAATTGATGTTCTTAGAGCTCAAATAGATAGGATTAGATCCAAGACAGAAGCTGTTGAAAAGAAAATTTTAAACCAGCTGGAAGGAAATCCAGACTTGCCAACTTTTAAAATGGATATCTCGAAAAGACCTAAGTTAAGAAAAGCTACTAAAGTTGTCTTTGGATTCAAAGCAGATGAAATTAGCTTTACTATGTATAGACAAGCATTAGAAGAAAAAATTGCCCTAGAGAAAGAAGATTCTGATAGTATGTTTGAAGAAGATTCTGACAGTTCAGGTCAGAATATTACAGACTTACTCAAGGGTGTAATGTAATGGGTTTTTTAAAAGATGAAATGGATGGGAAGACTCCAGATGAAGAGGAGAATAAAGATCCTAAAGCTCTAGAAGAAACTTATCAAAGACTTTATATGAAAATTGGCAGAGATTTTGTTCACGTAGACGATCTTGCTGAAATCATAGAATCAATTATCAAAATAATTGACCCCAATGAGCAACACAATATACAAATTAAGCAGAACTCAGCTGTAATGACTAGAGCTGTTTTTTATAAAGATTTAATCGATTCTGGCGAGTCAGAAAGAATGCAAGCATTCGACTTAATAGATTTGACAGAAGACTAGTATGAGTAGTAGCGACGAACATTACAGGTATGTTTACCTTTCGCTTATTTGCCAAAGGTATGAACAAGCAGCAAAACGAGCTGGCACCAGAGAGGGTGCTACTGCAGCAACATGGCATTCTGTTCAAACTTGCTCAATGGCTGTGGACAGTACAGAAGTGTCTTTAAATCGTTTTGGAAAAGCAAACGATTTCTTAGCACAAAAAGCAAGTGAACAGGCGGCGAAAAGCAAAAAGAGCGTATCCGTACCCCCTGCAGGTAGAGGCGCCTCTCAAGGCTCAGGTGAAGAAAGTTTTTGTGATGCAGAAGTTGATATAAACTTAGGAGACCCTAGCAAGAACTCAGTACTTAATGTTTCTTTGGGTGGCACTGTTATTGAAAAGAGCCAACCATATAAAAGTATGCTTCAAAAGTCACTAGACGAAATGGGTGTATCTTCAGAGATATTATCAGCAGACGAAATCCTAGACTATTTTGATGATTGCTTTGATTGCGATCTTAAAACAGAGTTCAGTTGGCAAATTCAGCCTTTGAATTTATTGTTAGGCTTTGAAGACTTTTTGAAAGATATCGAAGAGATAATGGATGCCATTGGGAAAATGCTCGACCCAATGGACATGCTAGTCGACCTTTGTGATTTTTTTGACGGCTTTAGTCTGATTTGTATACCAGATTTAATTATGCTTCTATTAGCATTGAGCATGCTAATAAAGAAATACATAATGATGGCACTCAGTATTAGTATTGATTGGACTATGATTCTCGGACCCATTATCAAATGGATCGTAGATGCAATAGCTGCACTAATACAGCAAGTGATGCAATTGGTTATGGCACCAATTGATTGCGCAATTGGAGCCATGAGAACAGTTCAAGAGCTAATTGATGCTGCAGATGAATTGCAAGACACTATGATGGCTGCTGGTTCGGCTTTAGGCGACATGGTTGGTGGCAGTGGTCCCAACCTTTCCGTATCTCCCACTCCAGGCATAACTGCAACAACTGCAGCAAATATGCCTGGCGGCTTCATGGGTGGAGACCTTGAAGGAAGTGAAAGGTGGACCGAAAGTGGCGACCCCATAGAGACTGCAAACGCGGGTTTCTCGCTCGCAAGAGACGTTACCAACTCTGCAGGGCAAGCGGTATCTGATGCAACTAGTGGATTCTTATCTTTTGACAGAAACAGCTCTGGCGCTGCTTCAGAAAATGCTATGCCGGGTACTATTCCTACCGGCTTTACAGTTGGAGTTAGCGATACATTCCAATCCTTTATGGATAAAAGAAGAAAAAGCAGGGAAGACGGAACCAATAAAGTCCCAGCTATTGGAGATATAAAAACTTTTCAAAAAAGCATACTTGCATTGCAAGATTTTAAACAAATGATTGCTGACTTCTTTAGTCAAATACTTTTTGTAGTGAAGAGCCTCAATAGTCTTTTTGGTGGAAAACTTGCTTTGAATATAGAGGCTATGGGTATAATAATGCTAATTACAGACTTAATTAAATTAATTCAGATTGTTATAGCCCTAGGAAAAGGCGGATTAAAAAATTGTGATGACTTGAAAGAGAACCCTGAAAAAGTTATGCAAGCTATTAGTATAGTATATCCTAATGAAAAGCTTTCATTAACTTCCAAGGGGGATGCGATTCAAGTTTCAAACTTATATCAAGAAAGATTGATTCCTTTACCAGGTTGCACTGGTGACCTTACTGAAGAAGACAGGTCAAGAATCAGGAATAGAATTTCAAGAATAACAGGAAATTCATAATGAGATCAGATTTATTTAAATTAGCCTTAGGCGTTATAGAAGATAAAAAAGTATCTAAATCTTTAGAAGATTCTAGAACACTTTTTCCATCTAAGCCTGGAGTAATAAAGGTTGCTAATCGCGGGCTTCATTACACTGAAAGGCACAGGGGTAGCTGGTATAAGCCAGAGTATGATTTAGAAGAAATATCTATTGCACAAGATACAGACGGTTATATTTTTAGAGCAATTAAAAAGAAAACTAATAGATTCCTTGTTTCTGGTTTTGAAATCGTAGGCTTAAACGAAGATTACGTAAAATACATAAAGACTAGAGTTGCAGAAATGGAGATTGCTACAGGCAAACCATTTTCAATACTGCTGGCAGAAACTGCTTATGATTTAGTTCGATTCTCAAACTGCATGTGGGTAAAAGCTAGAGATGTGCGAGGCTCTAGAGGAAAAGTGAGAACCTTAACTACTGGAAGGACTGTTGATCCTGTAGCTGGTTACTTTATCCTGCCATTTGAAACCTTATATTTTAAAAGTTCTAAAAACGGTGAAGTGAAGAAAGTCCTACAGCAGACGCCAACAGGTGAAACTAAAGAGTTCTTTCCACACGATCTTATACACTTTTATGATAACAAGAAAGCAGGCTTTGCAATGGGTACGCCCGAGTTGCTTCCTGTGCTAGATGATATTGCACTGCTTAGAAGATTAGAAGAAAATGTAGAAGAGCTCATAGAGTCAAATCTTTTTCCGCTATTCCACTACACGGTAGGTTCTGATGAATTTCCAGAACGATATGGTCCAGAAGGCAAGAAAGAAACTGAAGTTGTAAGAGAGGCAATCGATTATATGCCTGCAGGAGGTGTCTACGTTTCAGATCATAGACACAGTATAAAATCAGTTGGTTCTGAGGGTAGAGCCCTTAGGATTGAAGGCTACTTAGATTATTTTAAGAAGAGAGTGTTTGCAGGACTTGGGGTCTCGTCTGTAGATATGGGCGAAGGTGACACGGCAAACAGAGCGACAGCAAACGTACTTTCTAAAAGTGCTATTCAAGACGTAGAAGCCCTTCAACAGATAATTAAAATATTTGTAGAGCATGCAGTATTTAACGAAATGCTTCTTGAAGGTGGCTACGAATTTGATGCATTTGACCCTATGAAAAGGGTCAACATTAAATTTGGTTCAGTAGACAAAGAGCAAAAAATTAAAATTGAAAATCAAACGATACAGCTCTTTGCAAACAAATTGATCACTTTAAGCGAAGCTAGAAAGAGAATAGGTGAAGCCCCAATGTCTAGTAATGAAATGGGAGAAACCTACTTTGAGCTTTTCGAGAAACCTTTAGCATTGTTGAAGGGTTCTTTATTTTCTACAAATGAGTCAGAAAATCAATCTGCGCCGGAAAATCAGTTTGGAAAGAAAACTGCACCGACACTAGATAGATTACTCTCAGATGAATACTCCTCTTCTATATCACTTATAGAAGATAAGCTATTTGATGGTCTCGCTGACTCAAATATATCGGCAGATGAATTGCTAGATATTAAAAAGAAAATCATTCAAGACTATAAATTTGAATACAATCAAATCAATTCTTTAATCTCTTCAAGACAGGACATAGTCGCTAACTCTAACGTCAGCGATATTGCTATATTTAATAATCTTAAAATAAGAATAGATGCAATAACAACAGTGTATGCTTGCAAAGCTTTTAATTACGGTGTTATAGTATCTGCAAAAATAAAAGATTCAAAAAGAGAACTAAACAGATTGATTGGTGTTGATAATGCCAAAATGGATAGCGATACTTGTATAAGGTTGCTGGATAGTAGTATAAATGTATATAGTATAGACTTGAATGAAATTCCGCCTAATTCTACTGCGCGATTTGATGCCCAGAGGCAAGTATGAGTAAACTAAAACTAGTTGATTTTATTAAAATAAACCCAGACCCTTCTTACGCCACTTTGTCACGAAAAGACAAGATAGGTGTAATTGATTCTTTATTTAGCAGAGCTGACGACAAAAAAGGCTTGTATGTTACTTACGACCTAAGTCATTCTGGAAGAAGAATTAACAACAGAATCTATACAGTGGCTGGTCAGCAAGCTGGAATTCAGAGCTTGTTAAATCCGTATCCCAAACCAATTATCCGAAACCATGATGAGCAAAATGAACCAATTGGAAGATTTGTAAGTGGCTACTGGGATGACACTTCTGAAGAAGCTATTGGCTTTTTTGATAACGTTAACGACTATATGAATGTTCAGTCAGCCTTTGACGCTGACGATCCAGAAAGAATCTATAAGGCTATGAAAAAATATGGCCTTTTAACTAGAAAGTCTTGGCCTGGATTGGGAAGAATGAGGGTTACTGCTAGAATTTCAGAGCAAGATGCTATTGAAAAATTCCTTGACGGCAGGTATATTACTTTTTCTGCAGGCTCAACAACAGACAGGCACGTTTGCTCTGTTTGTTTAAACGATTGGGCTTTAGGCGATATGTGTGAGCATAGGCATGGGAACATTTATGATAACGATTTATGTGTATTCGTTACTGGCAAATTTGAAGTTCTTGAAGGATCTGTAGTCAATATGCCAGCAGATGATTTGTCTCAAGTCTTATCTATGGAACTTTCTGATTCTGTTCAGATACAAGATCTTTCAACAATTAAAGTTGACAAGCATACTGTTTATTTGACAGATTCTATGTATTCTATTAAAGATAATACGAATATTGGTGCTTCTTTAGAAGATGTCAAAGATATAGAAAGCAAAGAATACGATCATATGTTAGACATTTCAGAACAAGCAATGAAGACTCTGCACTCTTCAGGAGAGGCAGAGATAATTACTAAGTCTGGTAAGGAAGAAATCAAAATTAAGCTTACTTACGATAATGATGTAAAAAGCTCTGTAAGTGATGATTCGCTTAGCGTGTTGCAGTCCTTACAGAAAAAAGCTGCAAAGCACAATTCTAATTGTGCAGAGAGCAATAAAATTGAATTTAATACATTGACGACTGTTTATGATAGAGGTATGAAATCATTTCCAAAATCAAAGTCTAATATTTATATAAAAAGAGGGTGGGCCATGGCTAGAGTTAATGCATTTTTAACTTTAGCTAAGGAAGGCAAGCCTAGCAATCCAAAATATACAGTTGATAATGATCTATTACCAGCTGGTCATACAATGAAAAGTAAAGGAAGGGAATGATGGAAAATCATGACAATGAAACAGAAATCGAAGTCGATTCCTTAACTGGAGAAGATGAAACTCTTACTGCACCAGCTGTTGAACCGACAGCCGAAGAGCAAGAGGAGCATGACGCTTCTTTCGGTTCGGAAGACTCAGATTCTGCTGAATTAATCGACGACGCCAATCCTGAAACTGAAGCTATTCTAGACTCAGTTGAAGAAAAGGTACAAGAATTAGAAAATACTCCAGCTTCTGAAGAGCCATTGAATTTCGATTCAATTGTTGAAGCGGTTGCTAAGAAAGTTCTAGAAACTATCGCAGGAGCACAAGATGAAGCAAAAGCCAGTATTCAAAACCAGGCCGATGCCAATAATCAAGAAGAAGAAGAAGAAGAAGAAAGTAAAAAAGAAGAAGTATTAAAAGATTCTACTTTTTGTGGACCGGATAGAACTTATCCGGTTGTAGATGCAGAGCATGCAGTGAGCGTTCTCTCTAGAGCCGAACAGCATGCATCGCCTGCACTCTATAGAAAGATTGAAGAGTGTATTTCTAAAAAGTCCGATGAACAAGGCTGGGGTTTACCATCTTGTGAACGTGACTCTGAGTGGTCATCTGAACTTAAGCAAGAAGCTTTAAACAAAGAAGCTTTGATTATGGGTTGGGAAAATAATTCTAGCCAAGAGCTGAAAACAGATTATACTAATGCGCTATTGAGAGTTGAGGATTTGGAAAAACAACTGTCTCAAGCTTTAAATTATTTAAATAGTAAAGTAAATAAAGAAATTTCTTTACAAAAAGAAGATCCAAGACTTGCAGATATGGTAGAGTGGTTTGATAGTATTAAGAAAGATGATACAAATGTTCAAAGTAACGAAGTTAAGACTGTAAAAATGATTGAAAATCCTTCAATCACTACAGCAGATGACACTTCCTCACCAAGAGAAAGTGTTGGATCTAAAAAATTAGGAGCCTTCGAAAAGAAGGTAGTAGAAACATATTCAAAATTACTTGAAAAAGATGGACTGAATTTTGCTGAGAATTATCTAAAAAGCAAGAGGCGCTACTTAAGGCGTGGTTTTCATCCCAAAAATTACATCCAATTAGGAGATTAAAATGGCTGTTAAAAGATTTTCGAGTTCCTTTAGAACTCGTGATGATGTATTCGATAACATTACGCCAAACAACATAGTAGTTACTCCAACTGGTGGTGTCGCTGTTCCTGCAGGGGAATTTAAGCCCGCCGACTGGCTACCTGTTGCTTGGCAAGGAACTGCTTCCCAGGACTATTTCGTTATAGGTTCTGGAAAAGTAGTTTCTATGACAAAAAGAGGCAATATTTGCCTTGGTGGTCTCAACGCCACTATTAACGCTGGAACTGCTGCCGTTGGTGATGCTTGCATCACTTACACAAGTGCAGACGTTGAAGCTAAAACTAAGAACGTTACCACTGGTCAAGACGTTACAGCTCTAGAAGTTGCTGCAGGTGCTCTTAGCCTTGCAGACGTTGCAGATGGCCTCGTTGATCGAGGTTTGGTAAGAGAAGAAGTTTGCGGAACAGGTGCTCCGTATGACAATACTCTTATTGCTGACGTTCAAGCTGTTCTGAATGATTTCATCTCAGCTCCAATTGGAGTTTCAGCTTATGATGTTTATTCATGGGGCGGTGAGCTTACAGATGAGCGTGGACTCGATTTCACAAACTATCAGAAGCAACACTTGGTTCAGTTCTTTACACAAGCGCAAATGCAGATGCCAGTTATTGGCCTCGCTCAAACAACTGGTGTAGACGTTTCTGGTGCCACTGCTTTTGGTGCCTCAGGTACTAGCTTCCCGGCTTCGGTTGGTGGTGGAGTGGTTTGGGCAAGCTCAGCAGAGCTTTCTGCTCTTGCACGCTACAGTGATGACGATAGAGCTTCAATGCTAATTGAGGCTGGTGACCCTGTCATTGGCTACGCTTTAGCAACTGATAGTGCTGGCGGCTCGCTAGCTCGCCATACAGATCGTACCCCATTTGCTGATGGGGCTTCTGCTGGCATCTTTACAAACAAGAGAGACAACGTTGCTTCTTTACGTAACTCTGGCGATTTCTTTGTAGACGCTGAAGCTGGACTCGTTATTGTTCGCTCTGATGCTTGGGATGCTACTGGTGCCTCAAACACAGGCTTAGCTACAACGCTTAGCTATTACCATCATGACTCTGCTACTCCTGCTGCTTCTTCAGATGACCGTCTTGTGTCTCTGCTTGCAGTTACCGATGCAAAGCCAGGAGATACTATTGGATTCGACGAATGGTCAAACTTGACTGTCGATGCTACTGGTACTCTTGGAAGAGTTATCGCTATTAAGGAAGAGCCAAGAGGACTTATGGACAGAGTTCGTACAGGATTCGAAGGCAGCAGTTTCGATGCATCTATGCAGATGCCCGGTAGTGCTACTGGTGGATTTACTGATTTAATAACCCTAAGCAATGAAACAGTAGCCGACCGTGTCGCTGTTCTGTTGGTTAACTTTCTATAGGAGACGAAAATGAGTTTCAAATTAACTGATGGTCGCGTCTTAGAGCTACCCTCGAATGAGGATGCAGCTGCTCGTTATGTAGCAGATATCATCCTAAATAGAGGTCACCTTCCAGACAGTGACGAAAGAATCGAATGGTCTACTTTTGCAGAGACCATTTCCCCTAAAAACAGAGACCTTGTAAGAAGTTCAGAGATTACTCCTCTTCTTGCTAAAGCTACTGAAATTATAATCCGTGAGCCACTCGAGCCTAACATGGTTATCACTGGACTTTACAATAAAGTTCAGTCTCAAGGCCTGAACACACAAGTTCTAGCTGGAGCCATGGGTGCTGTTTACGCTCAGGATATTCAGGAGCATGGTCAGTATCCAGAAGTCAACTTCCAGATTGGTGGTGCAGTAAGCACTGCTTGGATCGGGAAGTGTGGTATCGCTGCTGCTTTCACTGATGAAGCACTTCGCTACTCGACTTGGGATATCATGGCAATGAACCTTCGCCTTATGGGCCAGGCTCTTGTTCGCCACAAGGAGCAAAAGGCTGCTTCTTTCCTCCAAGCTCTTGGTACCACCATGTACGACAACCGCACTCCAGCCAATTCACTTTATGGTGTAACTGCTGGTCGTGATGGTGCTCTTGCAGGTAATGGTTCCATGACAATGGATGATCTCATGAGAGGTTTTGCCCACATGAGTCAGGAAGGATTCACACCGAATATCCTACTTTGTCACCCGCTTCAGTTCTACTCTTGGTTGCAAGATCCAGTTCTAAGAACTATGATGCTTGCCCACGGTGGTGGAGCTTGGTTTAACCAGTATTCTGGTAATCCAGGTCCTCAAGCCCCTTGGGGTAACGGAGCTATGGGTGCCATGGGTCCAAGTGCTGGTCGCGCTCTAGTTCCAGGTGGATCTCCTTCTGGTGATCCAGCTTCAGCTGTTGAAGCTTACAGCCAGAACGCTACTTCTGCACCTAATGTCCCAGGTTACTTCCCCTTCAACTTCCGCGTTGTTGCTTCACCACTCGTACCATTCGATGTTGATGCAAACGTTGGCGATGTATTCCTCCTTTCCCAAGGGAACGTTGGCTTCTACATGGTTGATGAGGATCCTCAGACTGTTGAGTGGCGTGAAGAGAACGTTGACGTTGTCAAGGTCAAGATCCGCGAGCGTTACGGCTTTGCTGTAGCACACGAAGGTCAAGGCGTTGGTGTCTTCAAGAATGTATTCGCTGGTAGAAACTACTTCGATGGCAATGTTGCTGTTAACGTAGATCCTGCAGGTGCCGGTTACACTGGTGACGCTATTCCTCTGCCTCCTGGCACAGCTACTGTATAAGCTTTGAGTTAAGTTTTAACTTAAGGCCTCTACTTATTGAGGGGGGTGAGGCTTCTCACCCCCCTTTTTTAATAAAACTACCTTGGAGATCACATGGGTTGGTTTAAAACCGAAGAAGAAATCAAAGACAGTAAAGTTATTGATATCAGAAGTAGAAGAAAAGGTAAGCTAAGACGCAGAGTTAGTAAGATTGAAGAGGAAGGAGAATTTGTAACAATCGAAATAAGAAGCGATCTGTTACCAGAAGTAAGCTTCATGGAAGAAGAAGAAACTGTAGAAGAGGAAGAAAATGTCAGCACCGTCTATATCAGCAATATATCCGAATGATGAGGCTACAGGAGTACCTGTAGGAGCAACTATACAGATCACCTTTGATCAAGGTGTAGACTTGCAATCTGTTAAAGATTGTGTAGTTGCTTACGGCCCAGACTATGATCAAACATCGGGTCCTGATTCTGCTACCTGGATAGACTCAGATACTGGAAGCAACCCTTTCTTTCTGAATTCTCCCGGATTTACAGGAACGGTAGAATGTAGTTTTGATTTTGTTTATGTTGATGTGACTGGAGCGGAAATAGATCCGTCACCAGAATATACTTCTTCTACAGATGAAGGTGTCAGCAGGCATAAGTTGTTACTTAGGCCTAAGAGCTTATTGAAGCCAGATACAGAGTATAATGTATACCTTATTGGCGATAGTTCAGATGGCACATCAAGGGGGATATCTCACAGAACTGTTTGGGATCCAGACTATACTGCTGTAGTTTCAACTACAGGGCTGCTTCATACATATGGAAGCTATGAAGGAACCTCTGACGACCAATATAATATTAAAATTACTCAAGCTGGCGATATAGGAACTGCTCAGTATAAATACTGGCCAGCTTCAGATATAGAAGCTAACGCAGTAACTGGAAGAGTTACTTCTAGAAGATTCAGAAGGCTTGACGCCGACAGTGGCGTTCAAGTTAGATTCAGTGGCTCAGGCTTTGCTGTAGATGACATTTATACTGTCAACGTAAGAGCAAAAGCTCTAATGTCGACTTCATATAGTTTCAGCTTTACTGCTGGCAGCGCAGCGATAACAAGCGTTCCAGAAACAGCTTCTACTTCTATAATAGGCACAGAAACATCACTTACAAGTGATGCCACTGCTTTGACAGTTATAGAAATGCTTCCTTCAGATGGAGCTACTCATCAATCTTTTAAAAACAGAACTATTACTGTTACTTTTTCAGAAGAGTTAGATGTCAGTACTGTAACTGATGCAACTGTAACTGTTCTTGCTTATCCAATATCAGGCAATTTCGATACTGCATTAAGTAATGCAGGAGAACCTGTAGAGTTGGCTAAAAAACTAACAGTCAGTGATGATATACTGACTATAGAACTTTAAGGTAAAGAAATGTCTACTAGAGCTTGTGTTAATCCTGGAGATTCGGTCACATTGAGAATGACCCTCAGAGATGCTTGTGGTGAATTCATAGATGCAGACTCTGCACCAGAATGCCACGTATACCCTGGCTCAAGCTCTGTAGATAGCGCAACAATAGCTGCTGAAGTGGATTCTGGAGTGTATACATCGGAACTAGAAGATATAAGTGTCACTGTCGCTAATATATCTACTGGGTTTTATGAAGCAACCTACACTGTTCCCTCTAGTACTTCTGCTGGAGTATTTCAAGATGTCTGGGTTTCTCAAGTTTCAGGCAACACGGTTTATGCTGTATTAAATTTTAGAGTTGAAGAGCCTCCAGTAATATCTATACAAGATATTGCTAAAAACACTTTAATTGTAGTAATTATAGAAGATACAGTTGCTGGAACAAGTGGTAACACTTTAGCTTCAGATGAACAACTTACCTTTTCAACGCAATATCGCCCTTATTATGCTTCACCAGACTTATTGAGACTCGAGTGTGGCAACTGGGTCGAAAGTATTCCAGACGACACATTGAGCTTAATGATTCATTGGTCTTCTATAGAGGCAGACAGAATAACTCATGGTCCAGTAGGAAGTATGCTTTCTATGGCTAGGGTTAAGTTTGTAATATACGACGCGGCGCTCAGACTACTCTTGCTACCTGCAAACGTTGGTGGGAAAAAGAAGAATCTTGGAGATTTAATGATCTCCAACTCTTCAGATGCAAGAGCTACTATTAAAGATATTAAAGATAGTAGAGATGAGTGGTGGCGCGTTGTAAACGCTGGTGGAAGCATTGTTCCTGGCCAAGGGTTCAGTCCTGAAGTAGCCGTAAAAGGAAAACGCGATCCAGACCGACGTAGAGTCGGAAGACTTTGGCACAATCCTGTAGACTTTTACTATCCAGTTCCAGCTGGAAACAAAAAGCTTAGAAGGACGAGTCAGAGAAAATTTAAAACTGGTTATGTTAATCGACGCCCTATAGGCTCGAACGAACCAGATGACGAGTAATAAGAATGTCTTTCAAAAGAAAATTATTTCCAAATAGATCGCAAACTAACAACCCCTCCAGTTCTGGTAGGGAAATAGACTTGCGTTCTGAATTTGATGAAATAGTCTTTGGAGGCCCAACTTCTCTTCCTCACGGAAAGACAGTTTTAGTAAGAAGAGCTAGGTTAGACTCAGATGACAAGCCAGTGGCTTGCGTTTGTAAAGATGAATTAACAAAAGAAGCTGATCCTGATTGCAAATTTTGCTTAGGAGAAGGTTTCTATTGGGACGAAAAGAAAGAAACGTGTTACTCTACTTATGTAGGTGCAGATGGTGGTCTCTCGACTAGAGTTCGTCAGCTATTTCCGGGTCAGATTAGAGTAGATACAAAAATCTTCTACTTTAGGTATGACACATCTATCTCTTATAGAGATAAGATAGTTGAGATAGAACTTGATACTGAAGGAGACATAATAGTACCATATAGTAGAGAATCGATTTATAAACCACAAACTATAAACAAATACCGCGCAGATTATGGTCGCATTGAATATATCGCTATTCATTGCAGAGAAGATGACGCAATAAGGCTAGATAAGTAATGTCTGAAATAACAACACTAACAGAAACTGTACCAGAAGAGCTTCTTGATGAAAGAGAAGTCTTTCAAGTGTCTGTTGTTGAAGGTGACTCAGTTACTCATAAGTATGAAGTAGCTACTAAGCTTACAAATCCTTGGGAATTTGACGCGAGTAGATTCTTACCCAATACAACACCAATGAGTTTGACACGTTTTTTTGAAATAGCATCTGATATTATTAAAGATGCTCAAGAAAGAGACGCAACAAATTCTGAAAGCACTGTTTCGCTGGTAGAAGAATATCCACCAGATAGAATTAGTGATTTTGGTAATGAAGTTATTTGCTTTAGGGTTCTCAAAAGAGAGCCTGCAAATATGAATACAAAAGGTACGGGAAGACCACAAAGAAAGAGTATCCACTCTTATGAAGCAAGAAGCGCAGACTATCCAAACAAAGCAGTAATAGTAGAGTCCAGACCAATAGACCATTTAATTGAGTTCTCTTGTTGGGCTAAAACAAATAAGCTTGCTAATGAAAGAGCACTTTGGTTGGAAAAGTTATTTGTAAATCATGCTTGGGCTTTTGAAGTCCAGGGAGTGGAAAGATTTTTTTGGAAGGGTCGAGGACCCGACACTTACATGACCTCTGGAGGTCAAAGATTATTATATCGCCCTATCAACTTTTTTGTTAGATTTAGGGAGTTCGAATTAAAGGCAACACCGTTGCTCAGAACAATAGAATTCAGTGCAGGTATTGATTTATCAGAATCTGAAATGAAACGCAATTTATAATTATAGGTTTTAGGAGGTCTTATGCCTTACGAAAGTATACCAGGAGTTGGAGCCACTTATTTAGATGGTGCATTCCATTCTCCTTCAGTTTCGACACAGCCAAGAATAATAATTCTTGGTTCAGCAAGCAGTGGTTTAACTTACAGACTATACAATGTCCGTAGTGTGTCTGCTGCAGAAAAAGAATTTGGCGCTACAGCCGAAATAATGAAGCCTCTTCATGAGGCGCTTGCTCAAGGATCCGACAATATTGCAGTGATGCGTATTGGTGGTCAAAAGGGTGCCTTTTTGGCACTCGAATCTGGAGTGCAAGCTATCTCTATTACTCCCGAGTATAGAGATGAACAAATCCTAGACAGGTACTCTCTTATCGTTACTGCTGATTCAGCTGGTGACCCGAGAATACTTCTCTGGGACAGAGAGGATGGTTCTTGGGCTTATGATAGCTCAGAAATCCTTGTCGTAGATATTGGAGTATTAAGTGTTGTTGTAGATACTGCAGCACTTGGTGCCTTCACTATTGGAGATATCAACAATCCAGATGATCCAGATTTAACACCAGTGCTTGCAGATCTTGTTGGTACTTTAGGTGCTTCAACAGAAGGTCCGTTTGCTTCGGTAGTCCCAACATGGTCAGCCGGTACTTGGACTTATCTTGGTTCTGCTGCTGGCGATGATGGTGCGGCAATGTCTTTACTTGAAAGATATGCTGCACTTGAGCATGCATACTCTATGCTTGACTATAGAGATGGAGACTATGTTATTCCATGTGGGACTTATGTCGATTCACGAAATATCGTAGATCAAGACAACTTCTCTCACTGGTCTACTGCATCAGGTTCTGCTCTTTATACACCAGACTATTCGTCAGTACCTACTGCTGGCGATACAGCTAACGATGTTCTTGGTTGGTTGTGGCAATACCAGTATCGAGGAAAAGTTTATACTTACTTCCTTGATGATGGAGATCCCGCTTTAGCAACTAATACACTGACTCATGCACAGTTAACAGGTGACACTGTCCCTGCTGCCGTTGCAACAAAGTGGGCTGCTGCCACAGAAGCAGAAGTAAGAGAATGTAGCTATGCTCACCAGCTTGCTAGTTTTTGTTACAGAGCTTCTACTGTATGGAAGTCAATGCTTGGATTTATCTCTTTCTCTCCACCTGCAGCTTATGACAGAATGACTGTTGCTGAGTGGGCAGGCGAGCTTCCATCTTATACTTACTTTGGAACAGATCTTGGTATTGACGGATCCGCAGATGGTGGCGATGGTGTGCTTGGTCACACATTCGTTGGTGGTCAAGCTGGTTACAGAGATGGTATTCTTGACGACTCAACTTCTGGTGATGGTGCTGCTTACGGTGGTCTCATTCTTACAAAAGGTGAGTCTTTGCCAAATGGAACCAACTTTGTTTACGGTATAGGAGATGCAGATGAATTGCTAGATGCTAATGACAAGCCAGTTGATATTGGCAAGCATGTATTGTTTAGCTATGAGCACCCAGTGCACAGAAACTCATACAATGGTGGCTCTAATTATCGTGGACAGTTTTCAGCTAGTCTTGCAGGCAAGATTGCTGTTACCCCACAAAATGAAGAGCCAATTGGTATCAATGGTAGAGTTAGAAGGGTTAGTTCGCCAATCAGGCTCCGAGGCCCACAAATGAACCAGCTTGCAAGAGCTAGAACATGTGGACTTAGAAGAGAAGATGGCGTTGGCTTCATTATTGTTTCGTGCAGAACTGCAGCTCACCCCAATTCAGACTATACAAGATTGTCAACAATTAGATCCGTTAATAGACAGATTGATGGTATTAGAGACATTGCCAAGAATTACATTGGTAAGGAATTCTCAAGTACTAGACTTATGTCTTTACAAACTGCAATTGACGGCTTCTTGAAGGCAGAAAAGGCACTCGGCTTTAACCAGGGTGCTATTGCAAGCATGTCTTATACGAGACAAGACAAAATCATGGGTAGACTTACAATTAAGTTGAAAATGATTCCACCGTTCTCTATTGAGGCAATCACAATCGAAACTTCTCTTGCAGCAGAAGAGACAGAGCTAACAAGCTAGGAGATAGAACATGGCTACAACAGCATTAGAATTATCAAGAACTTATACAAGTTTTTCAGGCGTAGATATCAGAGCCGTTATCGATGGCGAGACCGTAGGTCAGCTCCAGGCTATCTCTTATGCAGTACAGCGTGAGAAGGCCCCCATATATGTTATGGGTAGAGTTGATCCACTTTCTTTCTCTCGTGGCAAGCGTGGTATTGCCGGGACTCTTATTTCCCTTTTACTCGATCAGCACATTCTGTTTGGAACACCGTTTTCCAATATGAATTTCCTTGCTGACAAAGATGAGATCTTCTCATCACCTGCAGATCTAAACGATGCTTCAAGCACGGCTGATCTAACGGACCCCGCTGGAGTCACATTCGATGCGGCAGATATCGGTGACAACTTTACTGTTAGAGGCGCATTTTATGTAGACCAACTTCCACCATTCGATGTAACGATTGTTGCTGCTAACGAATATGGAAAGGCTGCTACTATGCGTATCTATGGTGTTGAAATTCTCAACGAAGGTTCTGGTTTCTCAATTGACGATATTGTTATTGAAAATCAGATGACTTACGTTTGCAGAACTATACTTCCATGGCAGCAGTTAGGTCAATGGGACATGAGTACGGCTGGATCATCAATGGGCGCGCCTTAATATTTAGTTTAAAAGTTGCAGTGGGAGTTTAGGCTTCCACTGCAACTACCTATTGGGGCTTCCATGGCATACTACGATCAAAATAGATACTCTTTTTCAGGTTCAGATGTAGCAGCATTCGCTTACTATGGGCATACTTCTGCGCCTAGTGAACACGATATTGCTCAACTTAGAATACAGAAGGCCAGACTTGCGGCGATCAACACGGACTCTGTAGTAACTGCAGCTGGAAGTGAGATGAGCGCTGTCAGTGGATCTGGCAGAGCACTTGCGGCAGAATCAACTGACACGACTATGGCTGGACCACAGGAGCTAGGAGGAGAGAGGCGCTACATAGAAGCCTTGCAAAGCGACATAAACAGATTAGAAGAAAAGATTAGAGCTGGGACACCAGTTCATTTAGAAAGTCTTGCAACTGTCTCAATCTCAATACATGAGCCGAAAGCTCCGGTAAGAGCACTTGGGCATAGAGGAACTAAAGGCTTTGCAAGGTCAGTAAGAACCATTGCTGGGACAATGGTTCTATTAGTCGTAGAAGACCATCCACTTAGAAAACTTGCATATCAGCCCCAGTCAAAATTTAATCCATCTGATAGTAGCTTTTCTTTAGACATGGATTCATTAGGCCAAGGCGGTTATCGCCAGCCAGGTACTCTGGATACTTATCCAGGGAACACTCGCATATCTACACTTCTCAAACCTTTTGACATGATTCTGCGTTATCAGTCAGAAGTGCTTCCAAAGTCAAAAGTAAACTTTACAGTTAGTGCAAATGAGGCTGTAGAGGCTTTTAGAGAGGAGCACCCTTCAGAAACAAATTGGCCTGATCCCGTATTAGACGGAACCAATATAGTAAAAGACGCACAAGGAAGAAGCAGAGCAGCAAGAAGAGACAGAAGGCTTTCGATGAAAGATCCATATCTTGGAGTTTCTTCAGTTGCTTTTAACGTTCCTAAAGTTGCAACTATGATGATCGAAGGGATTGAAATAATATCAGAAGGGATCACAACTTCAGTAAACGATATGGTGACAGAAGTCGTTATACAGTTTGTAGCGCAAGATGTTAAACAATTAAGCACAATTCACGAAAGCTCTATACTTTCTTACCGTCCAGATGAACTTCCTCCAGAAGTCTTTGCTCAGTTGAGAGGTGAAGCTGAAAGCATGACTAGTCAAGTTCGTGGGGACATTAAAGACGGTATGAAAGCGCAAGAAACAGCCCTTAAGTCCAGGCTGAGTAAGGCTAGAGCTACCAGAAGAGTGATTAGAGAGGCGCAGAGCCAAGAGGGTGTTGAACTTCCAGCAACTATCAACGGTAGGCCACCTGGCTATGATGTAGGATAGTGAATAATGGCTACTAATTTTTATCCATATGATTACTTTTGCGGTGCTAACGTCTTCATAACTGTTGACGGTCAACCACTGTTGGAAGCTGCTGGCATATCTTATACTGAACAAGACTCTATGCAGCCAATATACGGCTATTCTTCTCGTCTGTTTGACGCTGTAGCTCCAGGACAAAAGATCATACAAGGTACACTTGTTGTCAACCAAGTAGATCCAGATTATTTATTTGAATCTATACTGATGGGTAGAGATACTAGTGGTAGTCCATTAGAGGAGCTCACACGTAGCGCTCTTGTAGATGATGAAGGTGTAGTTATTACACCTGGAGATCAGCGCCCACCTACTTACGCAAGGAATATAGGCGATTTGTGGAGAACTGGTGGAACTGGTGGAATAGCACAAAATGGATATGAAGCTGCAGACAGTGGTGTATTAGACATAGACAAAAATATACAATTTCTTACTTCTGAATTGCAATCTCACTACTGGGATAGGGCTGGCTTATTGAATATGACTCAAGCGGAAGCTGAGGCTGCTGCACGTGGGGGACAACAATATAGAAATACTGACTTGACTCTTATTGGTCCAACAAACATTAAAATTGAATTTGCCAACCAATTCAATGTAGAGCTTCACAGTGCTTTTTTTGTAAGTAGGTCTTCAGGTATACAGATAGATGAAAATGTGATATTAGAAGAGTATAGTTTTTTCGCAAGAGCACTATCAGTAGGAGATTAATGATGTTGCTTGAGAAAGGTACAAAAGTTTATTTAAGTGAGGTGGGACATTATAACTTTTTCTATCCCGATAGAACAAAAGTTGTTATACTTAATCAAGACACCAAAGCTATAAAAAAGAACTTCCTTTCAGGGAATTCAAGAGTCAACGATACGTTGACAGCATATGAAATAAAAGATATTATAAACAATACTAAAGACAACATTATTGTCTGGATATAATCAATAGGAGATATTATAATGCCAATTTCTGCAAAACAAGTTGGTGAGACTCTCGCCGTTGGAGGCGAACTCTCACAAGACCAAGTACAAGCACTTAGCAGTATTTCTGTAAGTGCAGAAGATGTATTGACCAATTTAGAAGATTTGAATGATGAAATTGTCGAAAGTGGATACGATGTAAATAACGCAGAGCAGCAGGCTCTACCAAAAACTGCAGGGCCGAAGGCAGCAGCGCCCACGGCAAAAAGAGTAAAGAAGCAGCAAAGCAAGTCTGCTTTACGGACACAAATTCCGCCAGAGCGTCAGCCCAAAGGAGCAGCAAATATGGACTTTGATCAAGAATTAGAAGCAGCAGCAAATGAGCTTGATGCTAGAGCTACCAGCGCAGATGCAGATGCAGCTGAGGTAGAAGGTGCAGACACCATGAAAGGACAAATCATGGAGCTACTTTCTAATACCCCAGGAGCACCTAACCTCGCTACTATTGAGAGATGGAAAGCGCAGTTGGGAAAAAATGCTGTACATGTAATGGCTTTCGGTGAAGGCGATGTATATATCTTTACACACCTTAAACGAGGTCAGTGGAAGAAGATTCAAGAGTTAATGGCTAAGGCTCAAGAGACTGGCTCAACTGACGTTGAAGATGCTCTTAAAGAAAAAGTTGTAACTTATTGTACTTTATGGCCAAAGCCACTTCCTGTTGAGTTCTTTTATAACTCAAAAGCAGGAGTAGTAGATAGCCTTTATCAGGTGATACTGCTTAATTCATACTTCCTGTCACCACAGCAAGCGATGATGCTCACAACGCAGCTATAGAGTTACAATGGATATAGATGCCATTATAGAAGCTAGTGGCAACTTATACCAGACTTGGTTTCCCAATGAAGATATTAAGCTGTCCTATAGGTTGCTATCTATACACGAGTATAAGGTTTTCAGAAGCCTTAGAGAGGCTGGGGTTTATTCAGAATTCGAGCTTTGGGACTTAGTATTTGAGCGTTGCTATATAGGTAACTACAGATTATTGTCTGATAACTTGTCAGCCGGCCTCACTATGTCAGTGGGTCGGCTGATTCTGTTTTTATCTGGAGACTGTGATCAAGAAACCTTAAGAGATGATTTGGCTGTATTGAGAAGACAGCATCCATCCGATACTGTATTTGAGTATATGAGATCTGTAGTAATGACTGTTTTTAGTTACAAGATTCAAGAAATGGAAAGTTGGTCAAGGCCAACATTCTTAAGAAATTTTACTATTGCTGAGAATATACTTTCTAAACAGAACCCAGATTATGAAAAGCTTGATTTGTCACAGATTAAGACTCTTGAAGAAGTTCGAAGTGAAAGTAAGCGGGACCAAGGTCACGGCATTGACTTTGCTGCAGATAACAGAGCTATCAAGAAGGCTATGGGAGCGTTCGATATTGAAGAAGCTCAGCAAGGCAAATTGAGCAAGGGGCAGTTACGTAAGCTAAGTCAAAGGAGGTAACGCATGGCATATCAACCATATTCTAGTGCATCGCCTATATGGAGCTCTGAAGAATACACTCCTTGGTCGCCCCCTCAAGAAGGGTTTAAAAACTTAGCTGTAAGTGCAGCTTTAGGTGCTGGTGCTTTTGGCGTAGCAGCCAATACAAGAGTAGGTAAAGGACCGCAAGGTCAATCTAGGTTCGGGATAGACTTAGCACAATCGCATTGGAGAGCCTTTGCTGAAAGAACTCCTTTCTCTTTACTGAATACTTTTAGAGTCTCTGAGTTCTTATCGCCTTTTACATCTGGTGCAGCCAAGAATTTAGATGTTGGCAAATCTGTAATTGATGCAACAAAAAAAGTTGGCTTCTATGAATATGGAGCTGAGTTTACATCCACAGATGAAACAAAACAATACTTAAGACAAATAATTGGTGAAGAGAATTTTGCAAAAGCAGGGATGGATTTATCTGATTTTGAACTCAGATATGAGCAAGATCTAAACTCTAGAACAGGTAAGCTTTTAAGTAGGAGAATGACTCCTAGTATAGGTGGCAAGTCTACAAAAGGCAATTGGACAGTTGTCTCTAATAAAGCTGCATTAATGGAGACAGCTCCATTTGAAGCAGATGTTTTTGAAAAAGGAATTCATAAAGGCAGGCATTCCACTTCTGCTAAAGTTAATACTGCTTTCTATTCCGTATTGCAATCACTTGGCATTACAGACAAATGGGGCGTTGGCTCACAAACTAAAGCTGATAGACTTTTTGCTAATTTTTCAGAAGGTCAATTTAAATCTAGAAAAGGTTTTGCTCCGATCCCGCTTGAAAAAGCGGGGGCAATGGGAGGCGCAAAGCTAGCTGCTAGCTATGCACAAGTTCCCCTTGCATTTGGAATGGAAAGGTTCAACAGGCTCCTGCAAGGAGTAATTGAGCAAGTACCATTTTTACAGAACGCAACACCACATCTTGAAAAAAGCTTAGGAATGAAGCTTGGCGTTACTTCTGGTAAGCCACTCAACATGTTCTTAAGGTATGGAGGCAAAGCTGCAAAGATAGGTGCAGGCTATGCAGCACTACAACAAGTTGACTGGGTAAGGAGGAACTACAGTCTTCCTGGTGAATTTATAGCATCAGGAGCAGTGTCTGCTACTGCAGCTTATTTGTTCAATAAGGTAAGAAAGGGTGGTTCACCAAAAGCAGCGTTTGCAGTTGGTGTTGCAAGCTTTTTTGGTCAGGTCATACTGCCTGGTTTCGATCAGGGAGTAATAGAAGGCATAGCTACTACAGCAACTAAGATGCATATTGCAAAGTCTGCAATAGGCGCTGTAACTGGAATGAATACTTATAGAAGAACAATGGAGGGGTTCCTTCCAGGTATTTCAGACTGGAAGACTGGGGCCTTGATGGGAATAGGTCTTGGCATAATGAGTATGCCAGATTTATTCATGAGAGGTGGGCTCACTGGCAAAATGCTAGAGCACATGTCTGGTGACTTAAGGAAGAGTATTGGCTTGGGCCAATCAATGATAAACGCCACCACAACAGATCTACCAAAATCTTTAAGTACTGGTGTAGGAGAATCTCTTTATAAAATACTTAGAGAAAGTCCAAACTTAAAAGACGGCACTTCACCTATAAATAGTTACTTAAGAAAGAACTTATCTGAGATAGAACCCTTCTTAGATCAAATGGGTATCAAAGGCCCAGAAGACTTAAGAACCAGAAGGCAAAGATCTAAGCTTTACTCTTACCTCTATAAGCATGCTTCTTCAAAAGGTGCTGGCCCAGTAGATGGTATGCTTAGAGAGTTGCATCATGTGTTTGAGACTGCAACTGAAACGAGAAGAGAAGAGTTAAAAAATAATAATATTGTGAACAAAGCTCTTGCTGAGAGATTGGATGATATTGGATTAAAGTACCAAGGTGATGGCAACGCTGCAAAAATAGCTAGAGGGCTTCATGGATTTGGAGCAAAATTCATACACAGCCTCTTTGGTGCAAATATGCAGGGAGAAGCCCTGCATGGAAACCAAGTTAGAGGAGAAGTTGGAGTTCTGGCAAAACATGGTTTTAAAAGTAGACTTGGCAGAGTTGGAACTTTATTTGCTGGAGCTCTAGCTTTTCAACAGCTTGCCACTGGTGCTCTTTTAGGAAGCATGGAAGGTCCTTCTGAGCTTAGTGCAATATATAGTGGTCAGAAGCAAGTAGCTGTCAAAAGAGGTAGGTGGTGGGAAGGTGGTGGTACACCATTTGAGGGCGCTGAAGTAAAATATCATAGACCTCATGCATACGTAGCTATGATGAGCCGAGCTAGACAGAAGTCTGCTTGGGGTGAAAATGAAGATGAAATATCTCCAATTAGAAAATTCTTTTTAAAGAACTTTACTTACCACATAGAAAAAGAAAACTATTGGGATAGACCCTACCCAATTAGTGGTGCAGCATTTGAAGATGTTCCAGTTATAGGAGGGTTGCTTTCTGGAACCATTGGCAGACTAATAAAGCCTGCAAAGCTCATGCATACTTCAGAATACATGAGGGAGGGCCCTGATGGAAGTATAGAGTTTAAGCACAAGCCCGAAATAAGAGGAGCGGCTCCTGGACTTGGAGGCAAGTCAGCGGGTGTTCCTTACTCTCCGTTTTCTGCAGGATATATTGCTGGAGGCATGCAGCATCAGTTTAGAGAACTAGAAGGCTTGACGGGTTGGGCCAAAAACATGGTTCAAAAAGCAAACACAGGCATAGAAACTTTTGGAACACAAAGACCGATAATGGCAAGTGCAGGATCAATGACTGATCCTGGAGAAGCTTTTTGGGACTTAAATCTTGGTGGTGGTCTTTTTATGACTGAGCCAATTAGACGTTTTTTGCCAAAGAAGAGAGGAGAAATAGAAGAGTATAATCCCCTAATGAATAGGATGCCTTATTGGCTTCCAGATAGATTTAAGCATGGAGATCCTTACAGGCTTATTGATGAAGGACACCTTAGACTTCCGGGTAGCGGTTATGAAGCTATCAATCCAGCTTTAAAAGGGTTTTCTAAAGAAGATTATCCAGATATTTTTAAGATGGCTATCCTTGCAGACGTTGCGCCTATGTCTAAAGAGTTCAAGAACATTAGACAAAGGTTATATACAAAAAGATCAGAAGGAATAACAACTGATGCAGAAAACGCCATGATGGATGGCGTTGACCGACTTTACAACGAAAGAATCAGTAGAACCTTTGACAGGGTTGATCCAAACGCTATAGAGGTTCCCCTCTTATCTAATATAACTCAGGGAGCTCAAGCTTCAGCTCAAAAATTTATAAGAAAAGCAGTTGCTCCTGTGGAGTACATGGTTCCTGGTGGTTTCAGGCCAGTGCAAAAACTTATGTCTGATCGAGACATGATTGAAGAATATCAGTATCAGAGAATGTATGGTAGTCAATTTGCTTTTTGGGACAAACCAATAAGAGACTGGTTCAGACCTGCTTTTTATAGCGCTATAGACTTTATGGATCCCTTAGACATCGCAGGCAAGCCTTTGTGGCGAAGAGAAGCTGATGAGCAGCAAAGCTTTTTCGATAAGCTTGAATTTCAAAAGCAAATGCAATTAGCTTCTATGGCTCAAATGCAAGGCAGAAGTGGAGATCAGCGGTTCCACACAAATATGGCTTCTCAAACGAGATATGGTGTCAACCCCCAATCAGATGCAATGTCAATCTATATGACATTGCCAGATTCTGAAAAACCTTTCTTTGATGCATTCAGCATGGCTGGTCCAAAAGAAAGGAGCAAGATCTTAAGTATGATTCCTAAAGATCAGCATCATCTTTATAAGGCAATCTGGGATAGATCTGACAGAGGTGACCCAAGTCTATACGTTGGTTCTCAAACGGCAGCTTCAGATTCTCATTTGGGTAGTCAATTTAATAACTTACAGCAACACAAATATAGCGGTATGATGCCTAGTACAGACTGGATTGGCTGGCACGAAGATGTTAATATAGACGATGTTGAAGTAAAATATATTGATAATTTAGGAAAAGATTTACATGAGTACGGATATTGGCATTCAGCAGTTAGAAATAACGCAAGAAAACCTTACCTTGAAGGCTCTGATGACTTCTTACGAAAACTTCCTGGCCCAGACCCGTTCAGTATTGCTGGACAAATCTTTAATGCTGGTAGAGGGCCAGGGGTTCAGTATAGGTCGCCTGGTGAAGCATCTGTGTCTAGGCTTGAGGGTATGATGAATCAAGGTCACGGAAACTTCTACATGAATGATGATAGATCTACAGAGATTATGGGTGCGCTTGGTGCTTACGGAGGAGTATTATAATGTCATTCAGTGATGATCCTAATGATAAGAAAAATCAAATTCTATCAGATGCTACGCTAGCAGGCTCTCTTGTTGGGAGAGCAATTGGAATAGCACCAATGTTTGTCGGCGGCGCTTTTGCACTCAATGGAATAAAGTCTAATAGGGCACTATTGGGTGGTGGCATCAATAACGGTATAAAAGAAGCGAACATGAGAGTCGGTGAGAATCTAGACAAGCTTCTAGAAAGAAACAACCGAATCAAAGCTGACAACTTGAGGCAAAGCCTTCTTGAGGGAGGCCAAATTAGAAAAATGCTTGAAGAAGGCGCAGAAAGCAGAAGAGTACTTATTGGTAGTGCTATTGAGCTAGTTGATCAATCAGACAGTGGACTTGCCCCAGGAATAAAAGACCAATTGTTAGAACTCTTATCTAAAGATCAAAGCAGTATGATCGAATCTGAAGAAAAGATGATAAAACAAGTTATGGAATCTGTGATGTCATCTGGAGATGAAGAGAGAAAAGGCAAGGCAAGAAGACTCTTCAAAAATCTTAGTCCATATGCAAACGTAATTACTGGCCCAGCACAAGTCGACCTTCAAGGCTTAAGCCCAAAATTCAACCCAATACTAAATCCAGATGACTTAGATCCTTTAGCAAGGAGTAGGTATAGCAGGATAATGAAAGCTGCAGGTGCAAACGCTAAAGATTTAGTTCAATTAGGCCAGATCAAAGAAGGTGGTGGCACTTCTACATATGCAAGAGTATACAAGAGCCCTCTTGCAGCGAGTAGAGGAACTTCTAATTTCATCAATGTCCCTATACAGTTGGCAAGCGCCCTTGTACAAAACAAGGGAAGTATAGGGCATGTTGGTATATACAGAGGCGGGCAAGGAACTACTACGTATGCAACAAGAAGGCTTTATGGAGATGCTCCAGAAGTTTCAAGAATGACTAGTGGAGGCAGCAAAAGCCTCACTCAGTCTATGGTGGTAGGTGAACTTGGTAAAAAGAACGGAGCGTTTTTCACATTCAGCGAATTTGCAGTACGCAAATTTGAAGAGATGGCAGGTAAGCGTGGCTTAGAATATCTACAGCCTAAATTTTACCATAGCGCCTTAACTGACGTGTCGGAACAGATGCCAAGGTCCTTTAGGCATAGTGGAGCACTTTTCAACAAGATGCAAGGTAACCTTGCAGTTCAGCAGAATACGGTAACTTTCTTAGATGCGCAGAAGCTTACAAGGAGTGAGAATAGAGTTTTTAGAGCATTGTTAGGTGCTAATAGCCCAGGATTCTTAGATACTGCTGGAGACCCAATGGTCAATTTGATGAAAGATGAAAGTGCATATTTTTCCATGTCTATGAGAGAGGGGGGAACTCTTTCGAAGATGAGAGGCATTGGTATAGAATTAGACAGAACCCTACAGCCTGTAACTGCAAGAGAAAAGCAGTTTATTGGTAGATCCTCTATATTCAGCAATCAAGGCTTCAATCCTTTGCCTGGTTTCGGAGTTTCAGGAACAGTTCGTTCAGTAGGACAAAGTCTAGACTTGGCAGCAGACGTTGCAAGTGGTGCAATTCAAAGAGCCCACGTACTAGATGTTAAAGGTAGGGGGCTCGGTCTTGGTGAGGGTGAAGCTTACATGGGAGATCCCAAGAGGGGTCTGATGGTTACTAATGATTTAACTAAGACTATTGTAGATCCAAGGACTAGCGGTCACAAAAAAATCTCAACTCTATTGACAAATGAATTGATGCACCAGCAACAAGCTGGAGGCAGGCTTAAAGTTGGCCAAGGGCAAAGCACAAAGCTCCTTAGCCCAAGTTTAGCAGGGCAAACTATCAGCAGTATGGATGATTTTTACAAAGTGTTTGGCGGCAAAGACGGGGGAATGGCTTTGATGGGTTTTAATGAAAACTTGGGAGAAGTAGGATTGCCTAGATGGGCTGGAATTAAGTCTTTAGATATCGGTTTAGAAGAAATGACAAGCACTACACAAAAGAAGATGCTTCATTTTTCAGGGCAATATACTGTTCAATCTGCTTTTGCTAAAGTGTTCGGCCCCCTATTCAAGGGAACTGTAAAGCCTATAAATGAAAACGTTAGTTCTCGAATAGCACAACAGCAAGTTGGTGGAGTCTCAATGACTGAGGTTTTACGATCAGCCAACATAAATGAATCAAACATGCTTTTGACTGAAGGATCGATGCTGAAGAAGAGTCCTGCTTATTTGGCAAACCAACTAGTTGGAGGGGCCACTTTGATTACAGGTCAAAATGCGAATGCATTTAGATCAGAAGTAAACAGTTTGGCTAGTGGTGCATTAAGCAAACTTGATTACGGCAAAGAGACTATGGCTTTTAAAAAGCAATATAAGTATTTAACTTCAGTAATTGAGGCTACAGCTCAAGGTCTGGCTAAATCTGGCCAGCCTATAAACCCAAGATTAGCAGGAATGGCTTTTGCTGGAGTTCAAGAACATTTAGGAAAGATAGGTCAAAAAGCAGGAATTAAAGATGCTGACAAAGCTGTTGGAAGGCTGATAAGCAAGCATCTTGGTGGGCATAATGCGGAGGAAATAATCAAGGTTGCAAAAGAAGGTTGGGCGCTAGGTTTAGGCTCTTTGGTTCCAGGACCGCAAGCTTCTGAATATAGAAGAAATTTAGGCTCAATGGAGCCTAGAACTTATCAGTTCTTGCAACATAGGTTGCAAAATATTATGGGCTTACCCGTAGATACTGTATCAGATTTCATGACAGGGCTCCTTGCAAGAAAAGAAGGTACTGAAAAAGAGTTATCAACACTTAGGTCCCTTACTAGGATGGAAGAGTCTATTGCTGGCAACACTAGAATAACCGAGCAATCTAGATTTCAAAAAATGGAGAGAGTTAGCTACAAAGAGCTGATGGGTAGAGATCCAGAGAGCATGAAGTCTTTCCTTAGAAGCGAAAGATTTAGAGGCGCTGGCGGCTTTATGCTTGATTTTGAAGGAAGTGGCAATATCAAAAATGCTGCTAAAACTGCTTTTGGTCATTCTGGGGGTTTCTTTGTTGCTGGTGGAGACACAATCGACATGATGAAAGGTACTAAGATTCCAGGACTGGAAGGTGCCATGACTATCGAAAACGAATATGTAAGAAGAATGTCTACTTTTTCAGGAGATTTAGCTCGAATAGATTCTATCTCAATGAGATCAACAGAAGATATGGGAAGATCGGTTGAAGCAATGCGTTCCTTTAAAGGAGACATGGCAGAAATATGGGCAGCAACTAACAGAGGACTTCTAAGAGGGAAGCTACGTGGCTCAGCTATGGCTGTAGGTCAAAGTGTATCTTTAGGCGGAATGCCTGGGGATTCAGTTAGTGGTGTTCAGGGTAAAGAAGCAGCAGCAGAATATAGCTCTGGGCGTAGAGAAACGCTTTCAACTAAAAGCTCTCCTTCTTGGGATCTGAACGATGAACAAATAGGTAGGGCAAAAAAAGCTTTTGGACATACTAAAGGTAGAGCAGTTTTTGCTGAAACTGAAACTTTTCTTTCAGCTATGAGCCAATACATAGCTGGAGAAAAGAATTCATTAACAGCTTTAGGTGAAGGTGGTTCTGGAGCGAAAGCAGCACAAGATGCTGGCACAATCTTTGAAAGATTCTTTACAGGGATGGAATCTGATAAAATGACTGGTGTTGATGCTTTTGTAGTTAGAGATCCTCAGTTAGGCCCAGGCCATATCGCACCTTCAAGCATCTTTAGGCATGCTGCAGAAGTTGGGTATGGTGCAGATGACGCTGTATTTAAAGCATTCACAGCTACAGAAGAAGGAAATCGAGCTTTAGCCAGAATAAACAAAGCAGCTGGAAAGAATATAACTAGCTTTGCAGATATTTCCAATATGGAAAAAGGCACTGCAGGTGCTAAAAAAGCATTCTTTACAACTATGGCTCAGAACATAACGAAGTACTCTTCAGGTGAAGGTGGTGCAAGACTGCTATTCCCCAATATGCAGATTGGGGTTCACTATGGTCAGAAAGTAAGACCCTTAGACATGTCTATTGCTTCTGGCATGATTGGTGACTTCGATGGTGACTTATATAAACTCATATTCCCTGGTAAGAATATGAGAAAAATGATTCATCAAAAATCAGAAGAAATCTTATCACAAGATATAAAATATAGAGCTCATACTAGGATGATGGTAGACGCTTCTAAAGAGGGTCTTGAAAATTTAGGTGAGCATATAAAAACTGGTCAACCCCTAGATGTGGGTCAGTTTGCTTATCAAGAGGCTATTAAAGAGCGTATTGCAAAAGATGTTGGTAGGTATGACGTTGCGCTAGATCAGCTAAGAATGGGGCTAGTTGGAACAACTCTTGGACCAGGCGATGTTGCAAAGCAACAGCAAGCAATGTCCCTTTTAACTGCTGTAGAAGAAGTAGGTATCAAAGCTAAGAAGCTTGGTGTCGGTTTAGAAGTCACAGAAGCTGGTGAAAAAGCTATTAATCAAATGATTCGTTCTGGAGGCGAAAGCACTGAAGCTTTTGAAGCCTTTATTAGAAAAACTGTTTTTAGAGGAACAGATCTAGAAGCAGGTAAAATGACTATTACTGGAATAGACACTTCTGACATTTTAGATGTTGCAACAAGAAAGAAGATTAATAATGCTTTAGTAGGAACCTCAGTGGATTTAAGTGAAATTATGCAAAGCCTCAAGTTAGCTTCTAGCACGGCTAGAGAAACCGGAGTTGAAGGCGTAAAGACTATGAGAAGACTATCGAATATGGCCAAGATGGATTCTGCAGATGCATTAAGAATGTGGCAATCAAGCATTGCAGAAGCAGGCTCCGTTCAAGGACAGATGATGGCTGCAGGAAGAAATCAAGCAGAACAAATTGGCGCTTTCATGAATAGGGGATCAAAAGCAATAAGAAGAGCTCAGGCTTTAACTTCTACAAAAATGATGGGTCCGTTAGCCTTAGGTGCTGTTGCAAGTATAGGGGTTGGCTCGTTACTTGGAGATAGTGGCTATTCGCCTACTCCAATAATTCAACCTGGTGAATTCTCAGATGCTAAAGTGAACGCATCTATTATGTCTGGAACTGCTACAGATAGACACATTCAGCCAAATTCACTTCCACAACAATCGGACCCAGAAATGCTCAATAGGCCAATCAATCTTGGGCAAGCTAGAATGCAGAGAAATAATGCTTATAGAATGCGTGGAGAAATAGTGAATAGATCGGGAATGAGTGATATAATGAGTATGATGTCTAGGACTGGATCTTCTGGAAGTATCGTGGTAAACGATACAAGAAGGCCTATAACTGCACATCAAATTAACAGGATCATGGAGGACTGATGCCAACAAAAGAATCAATAGTCTCGTCTACTGTAGACTCGGAAAGAGATGCAACTGAAGTTATATTTCAAATTAACGATGTAGATCTTTTAATTCCACCTACTAATATTTCTATTAGAAAAGAAGACATGATGTGGCAGTGGAAAACTTTACGTACTAAAGTTTCTACAAAAATACCTTCTGGGCATGGTGTTGTTCAGGTATCGGTAAGAATAGTTTTTACTCCAGATCTATTTTTACATATGCACAGGCTCATATGCCAATTCAGGGAAAGCCCTTTTTGTTACGTACAAAATGCATACTTGAGAGACAGTATATGTCCTACGTGGCCACGCTACCAGAATATGGCTTTCACTTTAACAAATTTGACTATTCAAAACTTTAAAGGAAGTCCTGGCACCTGGGTTCTAGATTTGGACTTGAGATGGTTTAACTATTTTCCATACTCTTCAAATTGGCTATATAGAAATGAATGGGCAACTAAATCGTTTGAAACATCTACGGGTGGCAGCATTAAGAGAACTATAGATACTTTTGGTGCTCAAATGCAACGTAGGCCAACTTTTGTTGGTGAAATCGCTGATACTCCTGCAGAAATAAGAACATACGATGTAGTTTCTGAAAGGACATTAAACATTGTTGGTGGAAGAACTTTTGAAGATATGCTGCTAACTCATTCGGGAACGACTTTTGATCTTGCTGCAAGACCGTCTGTAATGTCTCGAGCTGCTGCAGTGGTACCTAACCTTTCGAATATCTATATACGTTACTCAAATTATTTACAGCAAAAAAATCTTTACGAATGCTTCGATGTAGATGCAGCAGATATTATGGGTGGTTTTGCAGGCGAATGGATAAGATACACTTCAGGCAGATTTCCAGAAGGTTTCACTGATGACGAAGCACCAGGTCTTGAAAATTATCTAATCGTTGATGCTCTTCATGGCCCACGCACTTTGAAAACTCATAGAAATGAAATAATAGACCAGGTAATGAAACATACTCTTGGTATCGACTTCGTTTGGACTGAGTATACTTCTTATCAAGTAGACCCGCGCATCATACAGATGAGAGTAGATCGTAGAGAGGAAGCAGTCACACCAGAACGTCAAAAGCTTCATGATGCTGCTAGAACTATATCGGAAGTAGCAAGACAATCACGAGCTGGAACTGCATCAGTAAGTCAAGGCTCTACGTCTAATCCAGAAGTAGACTTTAGCTATGTAGAAGCATGGGACCATAACAGTGCTACCGAAACTAGTCAAAGAGTAACTGATCGCAGTGGTACAGACTTTACAACTCCAGGAATAGCTAACGAAGCAGAGTATGTTTTTCATCCAGTTGTAGATTCGAAGAATGTAAGCGGGGACTTTGGATACAGAGTAGGCACTAGCAAGAGCAATTCGCATAAAGGTGTTGATATCACTGGAGGAATAGGTACCCCTATTTACGCTCCAATAAGCGGTACCTTGACCGTAAGATCAATTCAGCCAGTAAACGTTTTAGCTCCACCACCAAGTTGGAACTATGATGGGCGTTACCTTGGATACGACTACTTATTAGACGCCTTTGCGGTGAATGCACAAGGGACGAGCGCTGATGAATTTGATGGCAAAAGCACTGCTAGAAAACAGCTTGCTCTTGATTACGCTAAGCAGCAATACGGAATAACTTCCTATGGAGGTAACCAGTTACGCCTTGAAGGGAGTGTTGAAGGTGATGACGGAACGTTAATCGAATACTCTTTCAACTTCTTACACTTAGATAATTTCGGTGAAGCTTTTGGTGGAATAGTAGACAATGCAAGAATTCAGGGCACTAGTAGAGCAGCTACTGGAAATGGATTCACAAGGGTTACTGTCGAAAGAGGAGATATTATCGGCTATGTAGGGAATACTGGAACCTCTACAAACCCACACTTACACTACGAAGTTTATGTAAATGGTAGCATAATTGACCCAGAGTTAGCGCTTCATCTCCAACAAGCGGAAGACGGTACATTCCAGTATGCAGGAAATCATCCAAGATACATAAACATGCTGCCAGCTGAATCTGCTGATCCAGGTTATGACGACGCTGAGGTTTGCGAAGAAGAGGTAGACGAAGAGTCTTTAACAGGAATACCAGATCCGGCAATAGTAACTTCACCTCCAGCTGCTAGCAGTGGGACAACTTTAACAGATGAAGAAAAAGAAGAAATAAATAATTATTTTATGGATATGTATAGGGATGGATGGGTACCTTATGAAGATACAACTGAAGCTACAAATATTCTCAAAAGAACTGTAAACTATAGTTTCTTACTACAAAATTCAAACTTTGTTCCAGGAATTCAGCCAGATTACAATATGCCAGTCACTCAGAGCATGTATAACGGAAGAAGTTCAGTCGGGTTTCAAGAGCATGGAAGGGATTCAATCTTTGCAGTAAAGTCTCCAGACAATTTAGTCATGACAAACGTAGTAGGGTCTCTAACTCATATTGTTGCTAACATACCTATACTTGGTCACGAATTCCCAACGCATCAGCACCTGGGCTCAATGGAGCCAAGCTATGTTTTTGAATTCTCAACTAGCGCAGATAATTCTAGAAACGACAACCTTTCTGAAGAAGGCGCATTGCTTGAATATATGAGGCAAAAGCTTCAATCTAATGCTAGAAAATTTAGAGCAATTCCAGACGGACACGCTGTTGCTACAAGAACCTTTATTACCAGGTTGCTGGGCACTTATAAAGTGAATGATTTTGTCATCCCAGAAGAAAGTGCACAAGAATTCCTTAAGAAAAGAACTGTAATTCATAGAACCTCTACTAATACTATTGAGGGTTATGCTGGTATGAGCTCTATGGTTTTTGAATTGTCTGAAACGAATCCATACAATACGGAAGCTTTAGATTTTGCTGGTCCATCAAAAGAACCTTTAGACAAGGTTAGAGAAGCGATTCTCAAATGCATACTAAGCTTAAATTTGACTGGAGAAGGTGTAAGCAACTTACTTCTTAATCAAATATCAGACAGATACTATGAACAAGATGATATAGCTGCGCTTCTTGAAGAACACGAGCTTACTCCTGAGGACTTCGGCTACGAAAATATAGAAAGTATAAAGTCGTTAGCTATGATAGATACAGATCGTATAATCCATACGCGCTTTATGGCTGGGACGCAATCTACCGCTGACAGAAAGGCAATTGTAACGGAATCAGGAGATGGAGCATTTTGGCAACAAATGATAGCTTCTGGACATGTAACCGGACAATCTCAAACCGAACTCGCTCCATCTGGTAGCTATGGGGGTGGTTGGTCTGGCCCTACAGTTTATGTTGGAGATAGGTTTATTGACGAAGATGGTGCAGGGCAGGGAGGAGGCTCCATAGATCGAATATACGAATCAGGCGACTCTTCAGGTGAAAGCGACTTTTACATATTAAGCACCAACAGTATACTGAGTACAATAGATGCAAGAAGCGAAGGTTCTGTTTTTGGCACCTCGGAGGCTCATGGTATAGATCCAAGCGTTTCTGTGATTCCAACGGTTGTAAATCTAGGAAGCTTTTCCAACGTAGTTGATACGGGAACTGATAAGTTCATTGTTGATACAACTGATTTTTACAACATACATCCTCAACTAGAAGCAAGATTGTCTGGTGATGGGGCTGACAACATGACTATGGCAAAGCTTCAAGGCTTATACTATACGGTCTATAATACTCTTAGATCTGCAAGACTCTCGTTAAGAGAGGATACTTTGCCTAACAGTCTGCCTAGACAAGAAGTGATGCAAAGGCTTTTCAACATGCCAGAAGAGTATGTCGCTGGGCGGCAATGGACTGGATATGTCACTTATGTAGAAGCATTTCTTACAGAAGCTATAGCCAACAACGCTGGCTACGATAGTTATAGAAGTTTGGCTTCGACTTTGGGTTTGACTATGGATGCCAAAGATGCAGCCATGGGTGGTTTAGCAGATAGAATAGTTTCTGATATGTCAATAGAGCTGAGTGACGATGATAGAGGCTATATAGTCCACGTAGCAGCAGGGATGGCAGGGGACGATGTAGAAGGCTTCATGGGGACAATAAAGGGTGTCGCAGGGGAAGCCTGGGAGGGCAGTATAGATGGCGGTATGCTACTTCTTTCAGGAGATGGAATTCATGGCAATCAAGATAATGCAAACTCAACTTTGGCCCTTTACAGGGAGCAAGTTAAAAATATTAGAAAAAATTACATGTCCGAAGTAATAAGCATCAATCAAAATATTGAAGCTGGAATTTTCGACATCTTCACTCCAACGCTTGCAGCATCCCTGGTTGCTGACTGGAACTCTGCGCTTTATATGACAAGAGTACCAACTGCACTTGAATTCGATTATTTTAATGATTGGTTCTTTAGCCCTGTGTACTTGTCAAACTCTCCTATGACAAGTCGATGGGTCGAGGCAATGTCTACTGCAGCGAATTACTCTGGAGTTGCTATGGGGGCTACGGCTACAGTTTTGACTATTGTAGCAATTGCGGGTTGGCTATTAGTTCCAGATCCAACTGATGCTGCTTTGACCGGGGCAGCTGGCGGGGCGTGGTCAGCTTTTGCAACTGCTGGTTCTATTAGTGGACAAATGGCCACTATTGGAATTGCTGGTTTAGCTGGCGGAGGGGTTGGCGCAACCGTAGAAATGGTTGACGGCGACGAAATCATTCAGGGCGAATCACCTACTGAAGACTCCTACATTGGGCAAACTCAAGCAGGTATAGTTCCAGATCCCGATGTTGCCTCTATAGGTACGATTGCAGGAGAAACTGCAAAGTTACAAGAATTAAGGAAGATATTAAAAGAAGTTGCAGATATAGTTATAAGTGATGAGGGCTTAATTGTCTCACTTGGTTTAGACAATATCGAAGTACCTAGTTTTTCTGATCTTGTAGATGAATATACTGGTATGCCTGCTTACCCTGATTTAGATTTACCAAATCATCCCTATTATACTACAAGATTCAATTATGCAGTTTCGCCTGATTTCTACATGTGGAATGCAGCAGAAGATGCAAGCCTTGAAGTAAAAGATGCAATTTATGATGAAGTCTTTGCAAAGACTAGTACAGTTGTACATAGCGCTTATCATCATCACAAAAGAATGCAAAGAGAAGGTCTCGAGCCTAATTCTGATGGAGGCTTGGGGATATTCAATCATTCTTCTGACGTAACGCAAAGAATTTCAAGAATAGTTTCACATCCAGAAGCTAGCGATGAAGTAGACTTGATGAGAAGCGATGCAACTTACGAGTGGGCTGGGGGCACGAATAGTGAAGATGCTGCTGCAGGCAGGGTTTACGGTAAACCAGTAGGTCCAAACAATAGCAGCGCTTGGGTCAGCACAGGTCCTACCGGAAATCCATTTTATGGCAGCGCAAAGGGTGAGGGTCAAGAGGCTCAACTTGCTAACTATCAAGCAGATAGTCAAGCTGCTATAGGCGTCTTGGTAGAGAATGCAGCAGCTGAACATCAATATTCAGCGGGAACCACTACAAAAGGTGGCGGGACCGCTGGAGCAAAGGCTCTCACTAGAGAGGCATTTATCTTAGCTGCAACAGAAGATGAGTCACAAGCCCCAGCGGGAACAACTAGCAGTTTAAAGACAGAGCTTGGTGAATCCATTATTGACAACCCACCACCACTATCAGGAAATGATGGGAATACTCTAAATATCAGTGGATGGGCAGGAGAGCGCGAAAATTACGAAGAGCTAGTAACTAAGATGGATTCTATATCTGCAATGATGGGTAGCAGAGAAGGCTATATGGGCAATGTAGTAACAGAAGAAACTGCTCAAGCAACTGCAGATATTGTTGTCGACACAAGACTTGGCGCTTTTAATGAATTCGACAATTTCTATAAACCAGAAAACTTACAGATGCTTGCGGCTTCTTCAGCTAGTGATGTTATATCAAATAAGCTTTCTGTAAGAAGAGCATATCCTACGTTTAAGCTGTTCTTTGTTGAAGAAGATGAATATGAATCAAGAATGCTCAACATGGATGATTTTTATTCTTTCAATGGGGTAAAAGAATTTACTTTTTATTCTACTAGAAAAAATCCTGGAGATACCGCTCAAATAACTCTACAAAACATCAATGGAACACTAGATGGAACAAAAAGAAATGTTACTGTAGATTTGGATTATTTTAATCAAAAAGAAATAGAAAGACAGGGGTTGGATACTGATCCAAGCATCACTACAGAAAGTGATGACCATATGCACAATAGTGGAGAAGAGCAGCCTTTTGGAGCAATAGTTCTTCGTCCAGGATTAAATGTTCAGTTAAGAGTTGGCTACTCTAATGATCCAAATATGTTGGAAGTTTTAATTAATGGCAGAATAGTTGATTTGTCTTGGAACTCTAATGGAGATCTTTGCAATATAGTTGTCCAATCTTTTGGAACTGAATTAACTCAGAAAATCAAAGGTATTGAAGGTAACGATTGGAGCACAGACTGGCACGACAAGATTTATTACACAACTCATCAATTGCTTGGTGCAATGATGATGCAGCCAGAAGTTGCTCATTTTGGTCGATGGGAGTATGGCACTTTAAGGCAAATCGGTGAAGATAAGAATGCAGATTTAGACTTCTACCCTTACCATAAGGAAGGCTTTCAAGGGTCTTGGCCTGTAGTTAATTCGCTCTTAGATACAATGACAGCTCATCCAATAATGACGGGAATCGGGGCATTGATAGGTAGCGTTGTGATGATAAGGTTTGCAGGTGCAAGATTGGCGGCTGGGCAAGCTGCTAAGGGATCAGCCGCAGTTTCAAAACCTTTTTCAGTTTCGAGGCTTATAGGAGCACCTATTGCGGCAACGCTGAGTGGCATCAGCAGGATAGCAACAAGGGGCGTTGGAGTAAATGCAGCAACTAGGGTTGGAACATTCTTCAGGACAGTCAGATCGGGGGGAGGTGTAAAGGCTGGAGTAATGCACGGGTCTAGAGGTATGAGTGTTGGAAGGCCGCTTGGAGCAAGTATAGATGATATTGCAGCGAACGCTGACGAAATCCTTACCTTCATAAACGCACCAGCAGCTAGTGTCTTGAAAGGTAGGAGCCTTGCTAGAGCACAAGCTGTGCAGCAACTAGTTCTCGAAGGAGGGCAAGCAGGTAAAGCGCTTGTGCCTTTGATAACATCTCGTACCAGCGGACCAGCTCTTAGAGCTGCAGTTACTTCGGCGCAAACGAATATGCTTACAGCTAGAGCTGTATGGTGGCCAGGTTTCGGCAATACTCCATCTTGGGGAAAGCTACTTTCTTCTCCAAATCCTTTGAAGCATATTGGCGCAATAACAGTAGGAAATGTTTTGATTAAAGCTCCAAGTGCTGTATTGCGTATGGCTATTCCGATGGCAATCGGTGCTGCGGGTTTAGACATCTTGCTGGGATTTATGAAGTCGGGATATGGTAGCCTGGTTGGTTCTTACAAAAAAGATATGGCAAGAGTTAGAGCTAGACTGAAACTGAGTCCAGCAGACGACAACTTATTTCCTCCAAATCCTGCTTCGTACATGACGCTTGGGTTTTGGCAAAGAAAAGGAGTCTGGGAAAAAACGACACTGTGGACGAGGCAGTTTGCTGCAGGAATTGCAGCAACTTTTACAGGGACAACAATCACGACCATTCGGGATTGGTGGAAGAAGGCATTTGAAATGCCTGATCCTCACATGCTTGAAAAAAGAGTAAGGCCTACAGCTTGTAGATATAAGCTTGTGAATCAAACTATTTTCGATACATTTGAAGAAATGTCTTTAAGGCATCCTGGTTGGATTTATGGTGCAAGGCCATATGGAAATGAATTCAGATACACAATGTTTTTTGGTTTACCTAGCCAAAGGTATTGGTCCAAGCCGGGATCAAGAGACTTTATTACGAGAATCAACAAGCTGCATAGTTACATTGTCTCTATGATTGAACAAGATGAAATCGATGTTTCTGTCATGGAGGCTCAGCTTAAAGAAGCTTACGGTTCAGAAGAATCGGAAAGAATGTCTGATGAGGCTTGGGCTGCACTTGCAGACATAGGTTTGCGTGAAAGCCAAACTGGACCAAACGCCCCTACGCCACCAGTGCTTGTTCGCGGAGGAACTGAGCACAAAAACATGTTGAAACAAGCAGCGCTTACGAAACTCATACCTGAATACTTATCAGGAATGGAGCAAAGATTTGTTCCATTCAGAAGGTATCACATACTTTCCTCTGATCAAGATATTGTTTCAAACGGTATAGTTTCAAGCGAAACTAGCGTGGTTAACAATGTACTTGTTTCGTACCTGAAAATGGATTCGGAAACTGGGTCTGTAACAAATACAGTGCAGAGTTTAGATATGCAAGCAAGCAGTTCTATACCCGACTATATGCTTAACATGGCAACAGTTCAATATCCAAACTGTACCGGATATGGCATGGCAGTTAGATATGGTCAAGGATCCCTTATGACAGGGCTAAAAAGCATGTACAAGGGTGAAATAATGATTTTAGGTAATGCTAGAATTCGTCCATGGGATGTCTGTATATTAATGGATGATTACAACGATATGGCTGGACCAGTAGAAGTTGAATCTGTAATACACATGTTTAGCCACGAAACAGGTTTCTTAACTGAAATAAAACCAAATGCTCTCGTCTATGCAAATGAAATATCAAGCTGGCCAGTTCTAGAAGGGGTCAAATTGTTTGCAATGGCTTACCAGTCTCTGAATAGTGATTCAAAGACTATTGCTTCTCGGTTAGATAATGACATCGGTGCTACACGTTTAGTTGGTGGGAGTAGTGCTGTTGTAGATAGGTTTACTGATGAAAACATGAGCGCAGATGATATCCGAAACATTGAGCATTTTAGAGAAAGGTACGCTGCAACTTTTGGTACTGATAATCCAATAGATGAGTTTAGAAATGTTTTACGAGAAAGCGATCTTGGTCAAGCTACAGGTATTGATATGATAGCGCCAAGATTTGGAACAACTACTACAAGTGGCCTTGCAGCCGTGTTTGGAAGTGCAGCTTTAGTATTTGGTGGAGCGAGAACATTGAGTCCATGGCTTAGCGGAGGCAAGAGATTGATGGGCTTCTTAGGGGGCGCTGCAGGAGCGGGGGCTGGAGGAACCATAGTATGGAACAATAGGAAGCACCTTGCCAATTCGGCAGCATGGATGGTTGGAATGAATCTGCTCTTTTCTAAAGCTATGGAAGAGGAGACGGTAAATGTAATTCCATTACTTAAAAATGGAAAACCAATTGTTGCTGGGTTAACTTTAAAGAGCCCAGCGGAAATGTTTAGTAGTATTCTTGGTGCAGTTACTAATTCTGCAGAAGATACAATAAATGGTATTACGACACTTAATGAGGAGTACTCAAGATACAGAGAGCATTCGTGGGCAGCTTTTGATGAATTACATCAAGGTAGATCAGGCTTTATAGATAAAATGGCTCATAGGGTGTCATTCTTCAATGACTGGAAAGCAACACTTCCAGATGGACCAAGGTAAAAATGGAAAATATTTTTAAAAATAAAGGAAGAGATAGCAACAAGAGTGCTATCAGTTCTAGAATCAATAAGGAAAGCAGACAGGCTTCTATACACTCAAGTAGGGAATTAAAACGCTTCGGTCCTTATCGAATCAAAAACATATGTGGAATAGAAGGTATCGGTCTTGAACCAGAAAAATTAGAGCATGAGAAAGGTTTATGGTTTATTGGTGAAATAAATAGTGGAAATGGATCAAAAACTTTTTGGGTTAGAGTTGACAACGACGTACTAACATCGGATAGAATGGACAGTGTAGGAATATTAGAAGAAAACTATATTGGGAGGCTTTTCTATATCAAGGCTTTTTCACAAAACACCTCAGACCTTGCTAGAGGTAAAGCTTATTTGTTAGATGATATAGGAGTTCCAGGAATGCCTGGATACCCTGATGCAAAAATAGCGAATAAGCTTGAGTCCACTTTTCCTGTTTCCATAGCTTCACTTTGTGGTCCCTTTACATTTAAGATGCCTAATCTTGGTCAGATTATGAGCAAAATTAACGGAGGCAAATAATGTCAGTAAATACAAAATTTATGGGTTACCCTGATGCAAATATTTCTTTTCAAGAAGGTGGTCAGGTAGTCATCAATACGGGTTCTGGAGACGGCAATATCGTAGTCTCAGAAGATGGTGCATCCTTGGGCGGTTCAGTTAGATTGGGCAACAAGCCTATGACTCCAGGGGAGATGCCTATGCCATTTCCAATGGATATGTTTGCTGGACCAATAAGTATGCCTCAGTCTCTCTTTATGCCGCCTTTTATGGATTTGTTACCGATGTTGGTTCCTGTCGTAGTTGCTTCGGGAGCAATTGCCGCTTTGAGCGCAATTGCAGCTTCAGAGAAAGACTAGGATTGTTATGAAAATTACTAAAAAAAGTATAGACTTGCACTGGTGTCAAGAAGGCGACTTTAAGCTTGGAGCAAATGGTGACATTCAAAAAGCTACTGCTGATGGAGGTCGAGTTGCAAAGCAAACGATAATTAAAAGATTACAGTCATCTAGAGGAGACTGGGTCATGTCCCCTGAATTTGGAGCAAGTTTAGACAGCTTTGCTGGACTCCCAAACACCAGAGAAACTGGTGAAAGAATTAAAAGTGTAGTCAAGTCAGTATTGATGGCTGAAGGGGTAATTTCTCCTGAGTCGTTAGTTGTTGAAGTAGTACCTAGTGCATTGACAAGAGTTACAGTGTTAATTTATGGGAAAATAATTGCTTCTAATGTACCGCTTTATGTACAAATTGAATATGATTTGAGAGAAAATAGATTAATCCCAAGATTAGTGTGAGGTAAAAATGGCTATCAAACCAAGTTTAGAGCCCTTTAGCAAGGTAGTAGACAGAACAAAAAACAAGTTAAAAGAAAAAGCAGGTGTCAATCACTGGGCTTCAGATAGTGTAGCTAGGAGTTTGCTTGACGCAACTACTGCAGAGCATAGACTTGTCGCTGCAAGATCAGAGAAAGCTATTGAAGCCATACAAATTGGAAGCGCTAAAGGTAAAGCTTTAGATGCGCTTGGAGAAAATCGAGGAGTAAGTAGGCTTCAGGTTCAGTTTGCCAACAGTGATGCAATAGAAATGAATTTCGCCTTTTATGTTTCTTCTGGAACTTTTGGAGATATTAATTCTGGAAGCGACATTACTATTCCTGCTGGCACTGTGGTCAGTGCAGGAGAAGCCTTAGAATCGTCTTCTAGGATTGCTTCAGGGCAAAGAGTTACTTATAAGACCAAGGGCGCTTATACGCTTCCTGCTGGCGGCAGTATAGTTTACTGTGGAATTGAAGCTGTGACTGCTGGAAGAACGATGAATGTAGCAGAGAATGTTTTGCTTTCTCATTCGTTTACTGGATATTCTCAATCTAACCTAAAAACACTATTGTGTAAAAATAGAAGGTCTATCCTAAATGGAAGAGATTTAGAAGATGATCAAAGTTTAAGGTTTAGGATTGCAAGCCATTACACTGCTTTAGCTTCTTCGAATGAAACAGCAATAGCCATGAGAGCCTTAACTGTTCCTGGAGTTCGCAGCGTTTCTACAATTCCGAATTATTATGGAATCGGAACTGCAGCTGTTTTTGTTTTTGGAACTGATAAAGAATCAAATACGAACATGGTTGGCTCCGTTCAAGAAAAAATATCTAGTTTGCAAACTGCAGGATTGAGAATAATAGCAATGCCTGGAGTAGAAGTTAAGTTCGATTTTATCTTGACAGTTCATACAAAAGAAAAGTTAGCTATAGAAGCGCAAAATATTGTTAGAAGAGAAATAATTCAGATTATGAATCAATATTTTTCAAAAAATACAGATAGCGTGATTAGCAAAGTTTCACTTAGGGCTCTTCATGCACGAATAACTTCTTCTGCTAGAATTACATCTACGATTCATGGTCGTGGCACTGCTGAGGAAATGTTTGATCATGTTTACATAAGAAAAAGTTTTTCAGGTTCTCTTCAGAGCTCGGAACGTTTAACTTTAGACTCCATGAGTTACAGTGTGGATAAACAAGAATATGCAAAGTTGGGAACTCTAGAAATTAAGTTTCAAAGACTAGACTTAGCAATTTAGGATTTGTAAATGGCTTATTTTGAACAAAGAATTACTTACGTTTTTCCTGCTTGGGCAAGAATGAGGAAGGACCCTTCTTCGTTTGGTAACATATTTTTAACAGCATATGCTGGACTCTCTACGAAAAACGGTAGCGATGCTGTTAAAATAAGTGAGATGTTAAAAGTATTGCAAGAAGATACTTCTAATGGAAATCTTTATGAAGTAGATTTAGACGGTGATGATCAAATTGAAATCATCACTATGAACGGTAGGAGAATATTTAAAATCCCAAAAGTTACTGGTGAAATAGATGGTATTAAAATACCTCTCTTGAGAGCTACTTCAATTGAAGACTTTCTTTATTCTGTACCAAGTAGAATTGTTAAAAAAGATAAAATACAAGTAACCAAGAAAGAAGTTTGGTCTTCAAGCGATCCAGAATATTTCGAAGACGACTACATTGTTTCAGAGAGATTGTTAGTAAGAGTGTTCAATAGTGACTCTTATAAAAGAAAAAATAGCCAAACTAAAGAAGATTTACCTTTTTATGGCTTGCATTATGTTAGGCTTCAAGGTTATGATGACGAGCTAAATGAGGTAAATGAAATCATTTCTGTAAGAGATGATGGTTGGTACCGAACTAGAAACATTTTTAAGAAATTAGAATTAGTAGAATGGGACGGATTTGATGGTGATATAGAGATATATTTATGTAATGGCTACGAAGGTTTAGCTGATTTTGGAAGAATTCTAAGTAAGTGGGAGACAGGCAACACTAACAATCTTTCAGGTCCGCTAGCTTTTTATTTAGAGAATACAGACAGTATAGCTCATTTAAGATCTACGAGTGTTAGGTACCTTAAAGGTCACCAGTATCGTAGATTGGATGTTTTGGATCTTGAAGAAGAAATAGAAGAAGATCTTGCAATACAAAGACTTTTAGATGATGACGCAAATACATTTTTAGGTGTAGGGATGGCGGTTAACCCCGTTGACTCTAGAGTTTTTATTTTAGACAGCTCAGGAAGAGTACATTTGTATGAACCTAGCTTAACAGATTTTAGTAACAGTGGAACCCCGCCAAGTGATGATACATATATGGATATTATTTCGTTAAAAGACAGAGTTATTTTAAATGAGACCATTCCTCTTTGGACTTGGTTTAGAGCATTAGTGTTACCTGTTCAGAAGGTTTCAATAAAAAGAGCTAAACCAGACGGTACAGAAGAGTATCTCCAAGATGATTTAAGCTGGAGTGCACCTTACCATTATTTTTCTGGCAACATACTGCCACCAGAAGGTGGATTTCCAGAGAATACTTGGGAAGATTTTAAATTTTATACTGAATTTGATCAACTTGGGCAATGGAACTTTTATTGTGAAACAAAAATGCTTGGCTTAGAAACAGTTCAAGTTACAAGCAGGACTGCAGTAATGTGCGAATCGCTTCAAGCTGTAAAGAGTTATGATGTGCTTCCAGAAGCTATTGAAGGAGAAGATATTTTCTTTGATAAAGAAAATTTCTTATGTATAAGTGCAGGTGATTCTTATCATCGCTATGATTTAAAATCAGATGTATTTATTTCTGACTTCAATAAGCAAAAGCTTCTGCTTAAAGAACATTACGATAGTGTAGAGGTACAGCATGAGTAAGTATACTCCAGAGCAGTTTAGGTTTCCTACTTCGCTTGATGAAATAGGCATAGATCTAGGGCTTCAAAGATTGCCAAAGGAGACACTGAATGCATATCGAAGAAGGTTGCTGCTTCACTCAAAAGAGCCGCCCTCCCCTAAAAGAAAATCTATAGTACAGACACCACAAAGAAAAGTTGGACTCTTTGAGAAAAGGGTCCTTGAAATTTCTTTAGTTACCGATAGCGAAGGAGTGCCTTTAGCAAAAGATCCAAGACTTGAAATCAAGTCTTGTGAAATTCATGTTTGGGAAAATTGGAACTACGGAAAGTCTGATCCAGACTATATAATCAATACGAATTTAAAAGAAAACGCTTACTTCTTAAAAGAAGTTTATAATCAGCTGTCTCTGATACCATTTCTCTCAATAGAGAAGTCTTTGGAGTATGAAGATTACTTGAAGTCTTATAATATAAAGATTGATGATACAGATGTCTTTTATAGACTATCTGTTTTAAATGGATCGACTTTTAATCAGCTGCCTATAAGCAATGTAAGGTCTGCATATTTTGGAGATCCATTTGTTTTTGCCAGCGCTGTAGAAGATTTAAATTCGATGACTCAGCCTGGTGATTACTATTTTGATAAAATCAACGGTAGGCTGTTTACTTATAGTATCGCAAGAGGATCAGTTGAAGGTGTGTACTCTAGCTTTCCATTTAATATGATGTGGCAACCAGTTAAAGTTTTTGAAGTTAACGATGACACATTAAAAGAAAAAACTAGAGACCTTTTAATCAATGATGAAGGTAACTTAGAAAGGTTGCTTCTTAACTCTTATGGTGCTAAGATAGCTAATAGTATATTAATAGAGCATCCTTTACAATGGGGAGAGTAACTTCAGGTTATCTGCTCATAAACTTTTCAGGAGTTATAGATGTCTTTAAAAGAAAATGGAATGACTTCTGGTTCAATATCTGTTGGGGTTGCAGGCAACTCTGACATTGATTTCATTTCAAATGAAAAGACTGAAGTTGTCCTTAGTATAGAGAATATTGTATCGAATATTTACGATACTGTTCCTTTAACAGGGATATATAGCCCTGACTATTCCATTGAAGGCTGGGAGTGGGACAAGAAGCTGCTACCCGATGAAGCAAACATCAGAACGATGTATAATACTTATCTTGGTGGGCACAGATACGGCTTACTAGAAGGTGTACTCCAGAAGTATTGGCAATCTGGAACAATTGAAGGAGTAGAGTTTATAAAGAATACTCCTTTTAAAAATAAAGATCACACTACTTGGACGCCAAAAGTTGAAACTGGCACTTACGCTGTATTCTGGCATTTAATTAGATTGTTTTCTGATTATTCGTTTACAACTAAAGTTGATCATCTACTTGTGACAGATAATTTATATTATTTGCAGCTTAGAGAAGATTGTCTTCTTAGCACTGTGAGTGTAAATCTTTTTACTAGAGATAAGGATTTAATAAAAAGACCATACTGGGCCTTCAAATATGTAAGCGACTTTACAGGCAAAATAGATGATTCAGGAGAAATTTCTTACAGACTAGACACTACTGACGCAGACGGCTCTTTAATAAGAGAGAATGTTGCAGACAGAAAATTAGAGTTTAAAGTGGATGAAGATAATGTTCTTTGGTTGAATGGAGAACATGCAATTGATATAGGCTCTCATACAGAAAGCCTTAGTCAAGAAATCCTTGATCAACATTACCAGTCTTGTGGGCAGTCAAACTCTACTGGAAGGTTATGTTTTTCAAATTACTTCCCTTTAGCTTCTGGAGAAACAGAAGTAATTGTGGTAGACAGCGCAGGGAAATTTCAGACATTAAATGAAGTCAAGAATTTGAACTTCTCAGAAAGTACCGATCCTCACTACGCCGTAGATGAAGATCTTGGAATTGTCACTATAGGTGGTTACAAGGCTCAAGACCTTCTGCTTTCAAACGCTATAGACGAAGACGATCATCAAATCCCCTTCTTAATAGAAGGTATTAAAGCAGATGGTTACCCGAGTCAAGGCATTATAACTATAGGCAGTGAGAAAATTCTCTATTATTCTAAAGGAATCTCTTCTTTCTATGATTGTGTCAGAGGGTATGATGGAACAGTTCCTCAAGTTCACTCAGCTTACAGCAAGATAAGCGACATACAGCATGGAATGAGTTTCTCTGATAGTAGTCAGATTTACTTAAGATACAAAGCTGTGCCAAGAGTTCAGTACGAAGTAACTAGCCATGTAGAAAGAAGTGGTAACAAATCTGATTGGTTAGATATAAAAGCGGTAAAAAATGCTACTTCAAATAAAATAATTCAAATCTCTTCAGTAGAAAAGCATGTGGACAGTATTGTACTTGAAACTTCAGCTGACTTTATTGGTGGGGAGCTCTATGGGCCGGTTTATTATGGAACAGATTTTTCAGAGCTGTGTGCGACTGTGTATGATTCGGTTGGCAACGTTGTAGAAGATATTGAAACTACAATAGTTCTAAGTCCAGCGACAGTTGGGAGCTTGAATGGAACATCTAGTACTTATACTGCGCTAACTAATAGTGCAGGACAGATATGTGCAATATACAATTCTCCGTATGACTGGGATTCTGTATCAACAAGAATAAAAACTGTTCAGCATGATGGAAGCGACACGGTCATGACGTTTGAAGAGAGACCTCCAGGGGTCTCTACTGAAGATGTTACTGTATTTCAAGTTTTGAAACATGACCCCATTATTGGTACTGTAGGAAACAAAGTAACTTGTGATCATAGTAGCGGAGAAATTGCAGCAACATTTGAAGATGGAACCTCCCTAGGGTTCTCTGCTTTTACTGTTCAAGGTTTTTTTGATGATGGTGTAGGACAATATGAAGATGGCTTTGTTGACTTGCTTGTAACTTATGATGGAAGCACCATTAAGTACAGAAGAAAGATAGCAGAAATCATCAATATGTACGATTCTACAGATTCTATGATTACTGGATTAAAAATAGTACTCACGGAAACTTGCCCACGCATGGATGAACCAAACGCGTTAAGCTATGCATGGCTATATGAGCCTCACGCTATGGAATGGAATGGAACCTTTCTAGATGGAACAAATGTTGTATTGTATGAATGGAGAGAAGATATCTTGAATCCCAACGATATGTCTTCTGGAGCTTACTATCCTTTAAGACCAGATGAGGTTCAGCCTACGAGCATGACTTTTTATAACAGGCTGTTAACTATACCTGAACCTTTTACTCAAGATTTCAATCTAGGTGGCTATGTGGCTGTTATACCAGACTTGGTAGAGTTTTATGCTTATGCAAAAGATCCGGTATCTGGCAGGGTTATTGTATCTAATACTATTAAAATTAGATTAGATCTTCCAGCTTATTTAAACGGAGTAGATAAAAGCAATCCAGCGCTTCCGATACCATACGGAGCTAGATTTGTAACAGAAGATTTCAATATAGGTACAGGCGTTGGTGGGGCCAATTTCTTGACAATTAATCCTAAAGCAAGCGGAATTAATTCTTACAGCTTGTTTATAACGCCAGTTTCTAGAGGACATTAAAATGGCAGATAAAAAAATATCAGGCAATAGTGTAGATATCGTATGGACCGATGGAGAACAACTAGTTGCTAACAAGTTAAACGCTTACAGTGCGATCCTTTCAAGAGTATCTTCAGAGCTTGAAAAAGCTGTAGGAGATGTATGGGGTGAGTCTTACCCCTATAGTGACGCTTCAAGCACAAAGCTTACTTTAGAATACGGCAGAAAGCTGAATGATGCAGGTTCTTTGCCTGGAGCTGAAGAATCATATTTGGACATAGCAAACATTGCTAGACTTATTGGACCTGCTTCAGCTTTAAATCCAATTGAACTTTCTAATTATGGCCCTGAAGGTGCTAGTGCTCGTTATACTACAGAAATTCTTGATGAGCAATTGCCTACTGCAGGTGCAGCTAAGCGTGAGTTTGTATTAAACTATAATCCTTATGATACGACAGCAGTAACTGTTGCTGGATCATTTGATCCAGCAGTTTACTTTGTAAATCAAAAAACAACTCATGATGATGTTAACGCTTCAGGCGATTGGTGCGTTACTGCAAATGGGAGGCTGACTACTTTTCATGCACTTCCCACTGCAGACAGCTACTATGTAACTTATGAAACTTCTCCAGTAGAGTGGGGTGGTGGTCCAGCTGTACAGGGCTCTACTTACAATGTAATTCCCGACATAAATCAAGCGGCTACAGGCTCAGGTTGCACAGCAACAGCAATAGACGATTACTACACTATAGCTTTGCCTATCATTACTCATGGAAAAATTAATCAAGCAGAAACATCTACCGCTTTAGATGATAATGATGCAAGTTATTTAGAACAGCTTTACCTTCCTGTTGTTTTGCAAGAAAGCTTTACAGTCGGAGATACTATCCCCGAAGGCTTCTTATACTTGAGAAACAACGAGACAGGGAAGGTTTATTCAGATGCAACATATGTATATAGCAATGAAAGTTCTTTCTATATAAAGAATGTAGAGTTAGATGTATCGGCAACGTATACTACGTTCACTGTTGGCTCTACGATTACAGAGAATATTCATGATATAAGGTGGAAGTTAAATAACCACACTCATGATGGCTCTTATGGAGAGCCTCCTGTACATGTAGAAGATATTGCAGGTATCTTAGAGCATGATCCCGAGAAGGGCCAGTATGTAGAAAGCCGTATGCCAGGAAACTGGATGCCCCAATACTTGCATAGAGATGGCTACGATTCTACTGAAGTTAACA